>Ga0209009_1000116_pt1 | contig 33531 bp, 34 predicted proteins | sample BlaSpr_A8_OM3_M2_FD_187979 | JGI IMG/M metagenome (GOLD analysis project Ga0209009, IMG submission 187979) | Forest soil microbial communities from Thunder Bay, Ontario, Canada - Black Spruce, Ontario site 2_A8_OM3_M2 (SPAdes) (version 2) | ecosystem: Environmental > Terrestrial > Soil > Boreal... | reverse complement strand
TTCGGCGGCGAGCCGTCGGTCCTGCAGCTCGCGAACACGCTGGTGGTCGTGACCCCGTTGATCATGGCTGGCATTGCTGTTGCCCTGCCATTTCGGGCGGGCATGTTCAACATCGGCGCCGAGGGACAGCTCATCATGGGCGCGATCGCGGCGACGACGGTCGGGATTCACTTTGGGGGCTGGCCGGCGTTTGTCCTGCTGCCCCTGGTATTGATCGCGGGCGCGCTCGGGGGCGCTGCCTGGGGTGGCATCGTCGGCGTCCTGAAGGCCGTCACCGGTGCCCACGAAGTCGTGACGACAATCATGCTGAACTTCGTCGCTCAGTGGTTCCTGCGTTTCTTGATCATCGGCGGGCCGCTCCAGCTCCCGGGCGGCAGCTCGAAGTCGTCGCCGATTAGCGCATCGGCGCAGCTCGCCACGCTGGTCCCCCACAACAGCCAGCTCTTTCTGGGACTGCCGGGTGCCGTGTACCGCGCGCACACTGGCATCTTTGTGGCGCTTGCGGCAGCCGGCGTCTTCGCCTTTTTACTCTGGCGGACGTCCCTCGGTTATGAGATTCGTGCCGTGGGGCAGAGTCAGCGGGCCGCCCGCTACGGCGGCATCAGCGTCCGCAGGACGCTCGTCACCAGCATGCTGATCGCGGGCGCCTTCGCCGGCCTGGCCGGCGCCGTGCAGATCGCGGGCGTCGATCATAACTTGACTGACCAGTACTTCACGGACACGACCGGCTTCGACGCGATCGCCGTCGCGCTGCTCGGCCTGAACAGCGCCGTCGGCATCGTCCTTTCGGCGATTTTGTTTGGCGCGTTGCACGCCGGCGGCAGCGTGATGCAAAGTGACGCGGGCGTGTCAGGCAATCTCGTCTATGTCTTGCAAGCCTTGATTCTGTTCTCGATCGCTGCCAATTTTCTCCGCGGCTTCAAGCTCCGGCTTCCCTCGTTGGGACGGGCACCAGGGACGCCCGCGGCCGACGCTGTGGCGGCCGCGGTCGCCCAGGAAACGGAGACCGACCTATCGCGGGACGACAAGGGGACGGCATGAGAGCCGGGCGGGTCCAGCAATGACGTTCATCGGCGATATTTTTCGGCTCATGGGGACGCCCGACCTGTGGCATGCATCGCTCCAGTACGCCGCCTTGCTCCTGCTGCCGGCGCTTGGTGGTGTAATTTCAGAAAGATCCGGGGTCGTGAATATCGCGATGGAAGGCATGATGCTCACCGGGGCATTTTTCGCCGTCGTCATCGATCTCGCTGTGCACAACGTGTTCATCGCTGTGCTGGCGGCTATGATCGCCGGCGGCCTGATGGCCTCGATCCACGCTGTCGTGTCTATTCGTTACCGGGCCGACCAGATCGTCAGCGGCGTGGCCATCAATATCTTCGCGGCTGGCATCACGGTCTTCTTACTCAACAGGTTCTACGGCCTGGCCGACGTCGGACAGGTGCCGTCGAGTAACGCCTTGCCCAACTGGAACGTGCCAGTGCTCGGCCAGATCCCGTTCGTGGGACGGGTCTTTTTTCAACAGAACGTCATGGTCTACGTGGCGCTGATCGTCCTGCTCTTAACACAAGTCATTCTCTTCCGGACGCGGCTGGGACTTCGGCTTCGTTCCGTGGGCGAGCATCCCCAGGCCGCCGATACGGCAGGCATCAATGTGTACGTCCTGCGCTACGGCGCGGTGATTACCAGCGGCATACTCTCCGGGTTGGCGGGCGCGTTTCTATCCATTGGCATCGCCAATACGTTCGTGCCTAACATGACCGACGGCCGCGGCTACATCGCCCTGGCCGCCATGATCTTCGGCAAGTGGACGCCGATCGGCGCCTTTATCGCGACGCTGATCTTTGGCTTCGGCCAGGCAATCTACGATGCGAACTCGAGCATTCATATCTCGCAGTACTTGCTCAGCATGACGCCCTACCTACTGACATTGATTGTCCTCGCCGCGGTCGTCCGCCGGAGCAGCCCGCCGGCCGCCGACGGCATTCCCTACGTCCCGGGGGCGGAATGACGGACACCAGCCTCGCCGTCGAAATGCGCGGCATTGTCAAGATCTTTCCAGGTGTCGTTGCCAACGATCATGTCGATCTCGAGGTCCGGCAGGGCGAGATCCTTGCACTCGTCGGCGAAAACGGCGCCGGCAAGAGCACGCTCATGAATATTCTTTATGGCCTGATCCGAGCCGACTCCGGCGAGATCTTGATCGAGGGCAAGCCGGCGCCCATGCAGGGCCCCCGCGATGCGATTCGGCATGGCATCGGCATGGTGCACCAGCATTTCATGCTGATCCCGGTATTTACCGTCGGCGAAAACGTCGTCCTGGGCAGCGAGCCGGTACGCCCCGGTGGCTTCTATGACTATGCCAGGGCGCGAGCCGCAATAAGTGCTCTGACCAAACAATACGGTCTCGCCCTCGATCCGGACGCCCGTGTTGAAGATCTTCCGGTGGGCCTCCAGCAGCGCGTTGAGATCGTAAAAGTTCTCTATCGCGGCGCCAGGATTCTGATCCTCGACGAACCGACGGGTGTCCTCACGCCCCAGGAGTCACTGGAACTGTTCCGTGTGCTCCGCGGACTGGTCCAGAGCGGCAAGACGATTATTTTTATCAGCCACAAGCTCAAAGAAGTCCTCGAGATCTCGGACAGAATTACCGTCATGCGCCGTGGCAAGGTCGTCGGTCACCTGATCACGAAAGACACGGACGAACAGGAAATTGCCCGCCTGATGGTCGGCAGGGACGTGTTACTCCGTGTCGAGAAGACCGAGGCGAAACCCGGACCGGTCGCGCTGCGCGTTGAAAATCTTTCGGCGAATTCTGATCTGGGCGTGCCGGCCCTGCGCGGCGTCTCGTTCGAGCTCCACCAGGGCGAGATTCTCGGCATCGCCGGCGTCGAAGGCAACGGGCAGAGCGAGCTGGTCGAGACGCTCGCCGGCACTCGCCGGTCGGTGAGTGGCCACGTGTTCCTGGCCGACCGCGAAGTCAGCAATTTGACCGCCGCCACGATAAGACTTGCCGGTGTCAGTCATATTCCCGAAGATCGTCGGGGGGCCGGCCTGGTCTTGAACTATTCCGTGGCCGACAACCTGATCCTCGGCCGGCAACGTACCCGCGTCTTCGCATGGGATGGGCTGGTCCTGCGCCTGAAGGCAATTTTCAACTGGGCCCAACGACTGATCAAAGAATTCGACATTCGGACGCCGAGTTCGACGACGCCGGCGAGGACGCTCTCGGGCGGCAATCAACAAAAAATCATCGTCGCCCGGGAGATGGCGACCGAGCCGCGTGTGCTGCTCGCTGCGCAGCCCACCCGCGGGGTGGACATTGGCGCGATTGAATTTATTCACAGACGGCTCATCGTCGAGCGCGACGGCGGCGCGGCGATCCTGCTCGTGTCCGCCGAGCTCGATGAAGTCCGCTCGCTCTCGGACCGGATCGCCGTCATGTACGAAGGCCGGATCGTGAGCATCGAGCCCCCCGACGCGCCCGAAGAACGCCTGGGCCTGTTGATGACCGGAGGTGGATCCGGCGATCGGCGCAAAGCTGGCTAATCTTCCCCTCCCCCGCGCGCAGCTGGGGGCCGGAAAGAATCTCCCTCGAGGGTGGGTCGGGGTTGGGGGGCGCTGGATCATAGTCCTGTTGTTGACAGGACTCGTAGCGGCGTGCAGCAGCCCCGGCGCGTCTCCCGACAGCGCGAAGACGCACGTGTGCATCGCGACCAACGCTGATGGGTTGGCGGCGCATACGTTCAACCAGCTTGCCATCGACGGCGCCCACAGCGCCGGCGCCCAGGTCCAGGCAGTCGCCTCCCATGCCGCCAGCGATTATTCGTCCAGCCTGCAGCGCTGCGCGGCCGCGCATCCGGATCTGGTGATTGCGATCTCACCGGACATGGCGACGGCCGTGTGGCGCGCGGCGCAGTTGCACGCGACCCAGAAATACGCGCTGGTTGATGCCACTCCTGTTGACGACAACGGCCAGCCTGCCGAGCTGGGCAACGTCGCCGACCTGCTCTTTAACCAACAAGAGCCTGGCTATCTCGTCGGCGCGCTCGCCGGATTGATGGAAAAAGAGAAGGTCGGCAATGTTAGCCACAACGTCCTCGGCATCCTGGGCGCCAATCACGGACCCGCGGTCGATCCGTTTATTGCCGGCTACATCGCCGGCGCCCGGTCCGTCGACCCCGGCGTGGTCGTGAAAATCACGTACTCGGACTCTCAAGACCCGGCGTTCTGCAAGCAGCTCGGCATCACCCAGATTTCCGCCGGCGCGGATATCCTTTTCGAAGTCACCGGGCGCTGCGCCTCGGGCTATATCGACGCGGCCTACGACGCCTCGGCATATGCGATCGGCTCCAACAACGACGAGGCCTTCCTCAGCCCGGCCGTGATCACCAGCGCGCTGAAGCGCGTCGACCACGTGGTCGCGCTCATGATTCAACGGCTCCAGGGCGGCCAGTTCAGAGCTGGTCAGCAGACGTTCTCATTGCAGGACGACGCGACCGGCTTCAGCATGCCGAGCAGCATCGTCCCCCAGGACGTGATCAACCAGGTGCTGGACCTGCGCATCAAGATCCGAAACGGCGCCATTACGCCGCCGGAAACAATCCCACCAGGCTAAATTAGATTCTTGCTTGGGCGTCGACGAACTCGCGCCGGAGCCGGGCCCGCGTGACCTCGTCGGCGAAGCCGCCGTCGAGCGCCTGTAGATTCATCGCCCAGACCTGCTCGCGCGAGCAACCCAGCACCCGCACAGCGAGCTCGAATTCGTGGGTCATGTTGACCGACGATACCGTGGGCGAGTCCGTGCTGATCGTCACTTTGATGCCGGACTCGTAGAAGCGCCTCAACGGATGGTCCTCGAGGCGTCTCACGGCTTTGGTCTGCGCGTTGCTGGTTGGCGCCATGTCGAGCTGAATGCCCTCCTCGCGGATCGTCGCCAGGACTTCGGGATCTTCTTGGGCACGCACGCCGTGACCCAGACGTCGGGCGCCCATGGAGATCGCCTGGCGCACGCTCTCGGGTCCCGCCGCCTCGCCGGCATGGATAGTGAGATTCAAGCCCAGCGCCCGCGCCATGCGAAACGCGTCTTCGTGCAGGATCGGCGGGTGGCCGGCCTCATCGCCGGCCAGGTCAAACCCGATGACGCCCTCGGTGACGAACCGTCCGGCGACCTGTGCCAGCGACAGGTTCTGGGGCGGCGGCATGTCGCGCAGGGCCGTCGCGATCACGCCGCCCTCGAGGCCGAAGGCCTTGCGTCCCTCGGCCCAGCCGCGCAGGACGGCCCGGATCACGTCCGTCAACGACAGGCCCTTCTGCGTGTGCAACCACGGCCCGTATCGAATTTCTGCGTAGCGCACGTTGTCTTTGCTCAGGTCTTCGCAGAGCTCGTACGTCGCCCGCTCCAGCGCGGGCACGGTCTGCAACACGGCAATGGGCAGTTGAAAATACTCGATGTACTCGACCAGCGAGGCCGTTCTCTCCGTCGCTTCCAGAAAGTCCTTGAGCTTCTCCGGGTCGTTCGTTGGAAGCGGCACGCCGCCCTCCTTCGCCAGCTCCAGGACCGTGCCCGGCCTCAGCGCGCCGTCGAGATGGAGATGCAGCTCCGCCTTCGGGATCGCGTGAAAATATGCGGCGTCATCCATCGAAGTTCCGCCGTATGCTACCAGCCCGTCTTTCTCCCTCCCCCTCTGGGGGAGGGTCGGGGTGGGGGTGGCCTAGGTCGATCGCGAACTGGGCCTCACCCGACGGGGTGGCGGGATGGCTTTGAACCGTCCGTCTCGGCGCTCCAGCGTCCAGCCCTCTTCGTGCACCATCCGATGATGCGGTCGGCAGAGTAACGCCAGGTTCGGCAATGTCGTCGGCCCACCTTTGATCCACCAGACGAGGTGATGCCCGTCGCACCAGCTCCGCCGCCGATCGCAGCCTTCAAAGACACAGTGCTGATCCCGCGCCTCGAGCGCCCGCCGCGTTGAGGGTGGAATCGTCCGCGTGGCATGGCTCAACTCGTGCTCCAGCTCGCCGCGGCCCGTCATCCGTATGATCGCCGTGTCACAGGCGTAGCGCTGCACGGTCGCGGCCGGCACCGTGCCGCCGCCGTCCAGCTCGCCCGCCGGAGCGCCCGGGATCCCGGCCAGCGTGTCCAGGCTCGCCCGGATGATCAGCTGCGGCCGCGGCCCGGCGCTGTCGCGCTTGCCACCGGCGCCGCCGGGTTGACCGCCGCCCTGCCGGCAGAGTTCCATCAACGCGTCGTGCTGGCGCTGCCCGTAGGTGCGCGGGTCATCTTTGATTGGCTTCATGAACGGCTGCAGTGCGCTGCGCAGCGTGGCGCCGCCCTCGGCATCGAGCAGGCCGTCGATCCGCACCAGGCCGTCCTGCGGCTCGCTTAAGTGCAAATACCGCCGGGCGTGCGCCCGGTTGGCTTCATCAAGGGCGCCCTGGGCGTCGATCCGGTGCTCGAAGTTCTTGGCCACACCGACGAACTGGCCCGCGTCCATGCTCCGGGCGGCCTGCAGCAGGCGGGGTTCCTCTTTGCGCACGGCGGCCGCGCCCACGTGGTCGGCCGTCTGGGCGATCAGCGCCACGTGCTGGTAGCCCAGGTCGCCGTGCGCGAACGCCGCTTCGGTCTGGGGCAGCTCCTCGAGCTGACGCCCGATCTGCACCCGCTCCGCGGCGGCACCGCCCGAGAGCTTGCATTTCCACTTCAGCCAATCCGTCACGGACAGGGCGCCGTCAGCCTTGTACTCCCCGGACTTGTCGAACCGGCGCACCCCACCCGCGAAGGCGGCTTCGAGCGGGTCGATGCCGGATTCGCGGATCTGGATCAGTCCCTCGCCGAGATCCTCTCCCTTGGCCTCCTGAACCCAGGCTGCCATCGCCTGGACGCCGTCCCGCATCCTCTCCAATGCGGCCTCGAAACGACGGCTCCCGACTGTTCGTTCGAGCTGGACCACGGCCATGGTCTAAGCGTGCACCACAGTTACGACAGCTGTCTGTCAATCACTCAAAGATCACCAAACGTTCTCGCAGCGTTGCGGACTCAGAGCCGCCGCAACGCAATCCCCAACAGGATGGCCCCGATGACGCCGACGACCGTGTACGCGATCAGCGCGGGCACCGCCAGTGGCGCGTAGCACTGCGGCGCCGCGCTGACGACTGGCGTCTGGCAGGCTGGCAGCCGAAACACGATCGACGCGAGGACGATGACCGGGAGGATGCTGAACCCCACGAGGTAGGCACCGCTGCGCTCGGGCAAACGCCGGACTTGCACGAGGACCAGCCCGAGCACGATCAATGCCTCGATCAACCCCAGCGGTCCCAGGGCCAGGGACACGAACCCGAAGATCAGGCCGAGGACGAGAAAGCCGGCGGCGAACAGCAGCCGCCTGTTTCTCCCTCCTCCCTTGCCGGGGAGGGCTGGAGTGGGAGCGTTACGCGGCGCGCTTGTGCCCGTTGCCGTTCGGTGTGGTCAGGACGAGGGCAAGCATCTCGGATGGGCGGGTTGCACAGAGCCGATGCCGGCGGAACGCCGCGCGCAGCTCGGGTGTCAGTCCCCAGGCGGCGAGCACCGTGCGCACCCGCGCCGCCCGGCCGGTTTGCAAGTCCACCATGCTGTCGCCGACGTAAACCGCGGCCGTCCGCGACAATCCGAGGCGCCCAATCGCCGCCAGCAACGGATCGGGCGCCGGCTTGGGCGGCGTGACGTCCTCGAACCCAATGACGACATCGAAGAATCCACGCAGGCCGGCGGCGACGAGCTCGGATTCGACCAGCAGACGGCGCTTGCACGAAACGACACCAAGTGGCACCCCGGCCTGCCGCAGCTTACGGACCAGCGTGGGAATTCCGCGGAACACCCGGGCGTGGCCCAGCGTGGCGTCGACCGACCGGTAGGTCGCGACCAGGTCCTCCCACATGTGCGGGGCCACCATCTGCATCTGTTCCGGCAGTGGCAAGCCGCGGCTCTTCCGAAACAGGTCCCGGGCCGCCTCGTCCAGCCGGTGGGTCCGCATCACGTGAGCGAACGCCGCCTCGATCAGTGGATAGCTGTCAACCAGTGTACCGTCGAAATCAAAGATCAGCCCGCGGGTGGGGCGGTGGCGGTCAAACGGTTGGGGTCGAAGAAGAGACTCTGAATCCGTCGCCATCTGTGCTCAACATCCCTGGGCAGTTTGGACGCGCTCCCGGGGAGCTGCGCTGTCGAAGATCGACCCTTCCCAATCAAATAATGCCAGCCATATAACGTCGGCGTCTACGTTTCCTCTCGGAAGTCCTTCGGACAAACAGGTGTTCGCTTATGGCTGCCACGAGAGTCGCAGCAGAGAAATTGCCGGCATCGGCAGTTGGAACTCCAGACTCAGCTCGCCGCCGGCGGCATCGACCATCTCGGGTGCGACCAGCTGGTCGAGTCGGTCATGCTCGCGAAGCATCGCCCACTGCTGCGAATCGGGCCAGTCCGGGCTTCCAATCGACGCCCAGTTGGCGGTGACGTTCGAGTGCCCCGCGTCCACCCGGAGATGCTCCTGGCGGTACCGTCCGGGGCGCAGTCCGGCGACGCGCAACCTCAGCGTCCGGCCGAGGAGGCTCCCGCCGTTTGCCTTGGTCTGATCCAGCGTGCCGTTCCACACCAGGATCTGCAGCCCGTCCGGCCCTGTCGCGGCCAGCGCCTCGACCAACGAGCCGGCGCCGTCTCCGCGGACGGAGGTCGCGACGCGCTGCGGGCCGAGCAGCTGCAGCATCCGGATCGCCCAGTAGCGTGGCTTGCGGAGGTTGCCAACGGTGAGTAAGCCGAAGCCCCCATGCAGCAGGCGCGGAGGATGGCCCAGCTCCTCGAAGTGGTCGGAGACGACCCAGTAGGCCAGGTATTCGGCCCGCTGCAGCGCGGAGAACATCCCATGCAAGACGAAGGGCCCGGCGAGCACCGAATCGTTGATCGGCGCGAAGTGTCGCGGGCTCACCCCCCACTCGGTCCACCACACAGGCCTCGGCTCGTATCCGACATCGGCGGCCGTCGCTGCCACGTCCAGAGGCAGGTTGCCGTAGGTGTGTGTCGCAAAGAAGTCCAGTGGCGTCTTGGCCTCCAACAGATGACTCGCAAAGTCGCCGATCCATCCGGCTGCGGCCGTCGCCGGCCCACCCACCAGCAACCGATGATCGACCGCCTTGATCGCCGCCGCGGCCTCGTCGTACAGCCGGAAATATTCAGCGCGGGTCCCACTCCAGAACACTTCCAGGTTTGGCTCGTTCCAGACCTCGAATCCCCACGATGCCACTTCGTCCAGGCCGTAGCGCTCGACCAGGTGACGGGCGAGCCCGCCCACCAGCTCGTACCATCGCTCCCAGCTCTTCGGTGGCGAAATGATCGCCCGATAGTCAAAAACGGTCGCACTCGGATCGCGCGCCAGCGCCCGCGGCATGAACGAAAGCTCGACCACGGGCCGAAGCCCCAGCTGCAGTAGCCGGTCGTAAACGCGGTCAACACTGGCAAAATCAAACTGCGGTTCACCGTCGCGCTCGCTGTAGACGCCCAGTTCATCGAGCAGGATGCCGTGCGCGCGAATGCGATCGACGCCAAGCTCCTCATGGGCCAGCCGCAGCGCCTCGGCGAACTCGGCGCCGACCTCGATGCCACGCTCATTCGGCCCGTAGAAGAGCTGAGACAAATGCTCCGCGCCGAGCATCCGCCAGGGCCGAGCCAGCCGGCCTATGACGTGACCGGCATCCACCTCGAGGTCGATGCGGCCGGCAACCCGGGTCGCCGCCGCACGCACCGGGGTCGACCCTTCACCGTGCGACCCGTCAGCCGAGCTCAGCGACGCAACGGAATACCAGTAGTCGATCCCGTGGCGACCGGTCGTGTCCGCATAGGATGGTCCCGGCACGGCCAGCACGTCTCCCCCACCGTGATCGATCGTCTCGAACACCCCGTCCACCACATCGGCTCGCTGCACGACGTAACCGGCAGCACCCGGCACGGGCGACCAGCGAAGCGTCACCTGTCCCCCACCTGGCTCGGCGCGGACTTCCTCGGGCGCCGGCAGCTCCTGGGCGACCGCGGCAGCGAGGGAGTCCCGGCGCTGCCCGACGCGGCGTTCCCAATCGAGGCGGGCAGCCGACTGCCGTTGCTGCGCAGACGGCTGCCCCGACCTCAACATCAGTTAATTGAGAACGTCTCGAGTGATAGATACGTATGTGCCGCCCAGGCGACCGAGTCCTGTGCGAAATGCTGCTGCATGGCGCGATTCTGAAGTGCATTGTCCAGCGCGGCCATGATCATTGACTGGTCGAGCACCAGGATGCGATGGCCGACGGATCCGGTCGTTGGGTTGACGGCATCGAAGAAGCCAGCCGCGCCGTACACCCCGGGGTAGTTCGTGCGCAGCGCCTGGATGTTCGCGTAAGCCTGCTGGGGCGCGACATCGAGGGCGAGGAATGATGCATGCGGCGTCACCACGTCTTCCGTTGCGCAGCCGTGGCATTGTGACAACCCTTCGTTCGGGTGGCTGGCGGTAGCCCCGAACCCGAAGTACTTGAACTTCAGGCCCTCGACCCCGAAGCCGCCATATCCGCCACTGTCATCGGCGGTGCTGGACGGCGACATGCCCCACACTGGGTAATGCAGGTTTTCCGTCGCGTACTTGATCTGGACCTGCGCGATGCGAATGTCAGCCAGGCCAAAGCTGTGCGTCCCCCAGGTGGTCTCTGGCACGACCTCGTTGGCCATCAGGCCTTCGAACGCCCCACCGGCGAACGTCGGCACGAACGTCATGGTCGAGTGGGTATAAACGTAGTGCCCTTCCCAGACGTTGAATGATTGGCCCGACTGCGGGTCGACATACGTCTGCCAGGATCCGGATGGCGGCCATTGTCCCTGCCACGAGAAGTTGGGATCGGTGCTCAGGCAGTCGGCGTACGGAGCCGGCGGTGGTAGCGTCCGCCAGCTGCGCCACCACACGTTGCCGGGCATCTGGTGCAGCCCCATGCCGATGTAGGCGGAGATCCGCGGATCGCTATAGAAGGCGCCATTGTGGTAGTAGTGCTGCCAGTTGTTGCCCTGCTCAGGCGGCAAGCCCACGTAGTACCCGCCGAACATCTGGCCGGTGGGCTGGTTGCCCGTGATGGCCGGGTTGACGTTGCAGTGCGTTTCCGCCCGCGCGTCGTAGAAGTTGCCAAAGTTCATCGGGGCGATCAGACGGTTCACCAGTCCGCTGAGCTCCGGCATCGCCTGCCTGACCACGATCAGGCCTGAGGCGTACCAGCCGTTGTCGACATTGGAGATGAAATAGCAGTTGTCGAATGTCGGGGTCGTCTCGTTGGCGCAATTGATGTCACCGGGGTTTCGGATGACGGCACCGCTCGAGGTGTCGTACCACTGATAGAGGAAACCGCTGGACTGCTTCAGGCGCCCGACCTCGCTGAGCGTCGCCACGAGCTGGGTGTGTGCCTGGGAACCACTGATGAGTCCGAGGTCCTTGGCCGCCACCACTGCCCACAGGTAGACCCCGATGTTGGCTGCCGAGGTGTATCGGCCGTACCCGGTTGGTGCCGCGGAACCACCGGCATACGTGAGGTTGTCGAGCGGCAAATGGGTGTTGGGGTCGACGTCGGTCGCGTAGAACTTCCAGGTGTCCGCGGCGATGGCAAGAAGGCTCGCTCGCTGCTGATCCGTAAGTCCCCCGGCTTGGTTCGAGGCACTCGCAGCCAGGTGCGGCGAAAAGCCCGCGGCCGCCACGACGGCAGCAATCGCGACAGCACAAAACCGGGTACGCAACATAGACGTTTCCTCCTTAGCCTTTGAGACCGGTTGTGGCGATGCCTTGCTGCACGAAGCGCTGCAGCAGCAGGAAAACCAACAGGACGGGCGCGATCAACACCACGGAACCGGCCATCAGCAGGCCGTAGTCGACCGCGTTCTGCCCGATCGAGAAGGTCGCAACCGCGACCGGCAACGTGTACATCTGATCGCTGGTCGCGATGATCAGCGGCCAGAGAAAGTTGTTCCAGCTCCCCAGGAAGATCAGGATGCCGAGGGTCGCCAGGGGTGCCCCCAACAGCGGCAGCACCACCCGCCGGAAGATCGTGAATTCGCCCGCGCCATCCATGCGCGCCGCCTCCAGCAACTCGTCCGGGATGCCCTGGATGAACTGACGCATCAGGAACACGCCGAACGCCTGGGCGGCAAAGGGCAGGATCAGCCCGGGATAACTGTTGACAAGCCCCAGGTTGCTCATCAGCACAAACAGGGGCACCAGATAGACCGTCTGCGGCACCATGATGGTCGCCAGCACGATGAGGAAGACGGCGCTCTTCCCGCGAAAGCGCAGCTTGGCGAGCGCGTAGCCGATCATGGAGCAGAACAGCAGGTTCGACCCGACGACGACGGTGGCCACGATGACCGAGTTGACGAAGTACTGCGGGAAGTTCAGCTTGGTGAAGATCGTCGTGTAGTTGTCCAGCGTGAACGTCTGCGGTATCCAGGTCGGCGGCACGTGGTGGAGCTCGGCCGACGACTTGACCGAGCTCGCGACCATCCAGAGGAAGGGGCCGACCAGGAACACTAGGCCGATCGACAGAGGTACGTAAACCCACGACACCCCACGGCGTCGGCGACGCATGGGACTACTGGGTTCGGGCCGGGTCTGGGCGATGACCGGAGTGGCGGCGCGAACCGGGGTGGCAACGCTCATGTCTCACTCCTCAACAGCCGGAACTGAATGAGCGTGATCGCCGCAATGACCACAAAGAGCGTGTAGGCCATCGCGCTCGCGTAACCCTGATGGAAGAAGTTGAAGCCTTGCTGGTAGACGTACATCGAGATCGGCAGTGTCTTATTGAGCGGGCCGCCCTGGGTCATCACAAACGGCTCCTCGAAGACCTGCAGGAAGCCAATAGTGGTGAGCACCGAGAGAAATAGCGTCGTTGGCCGCAGCATCGGCAGCGTGATGCTGCGGAACTCTTGCCAGCGGTTCGCGCCGTCGATGCGGGCGGCCTCATAGAGATCGTTCGGAATACCCTGGAGGCCCGCCAGGAAGATGATCATCGCGTTGCCAAAGTTGCGCCAGACCATCAGGGCGACGATGATGCCGACGGCGAGCGTGGGGTTACCGAGCCAGTCGGGTCCGCTGATGCCGACGGTGTGCAGGAGGCCGTTGACCAGGCCGAAGTCGGCATTGAAGAGGAAGCGCCAGATCACCGCGATCGCCACGATGCTGGACACCACCGGCAGGTAATAGCCAACCCGGAAGATCGCCCGGAACCGTGTGATCCCGCGATTGAGCGCGACCGCCGCCGCCAGGCCGACCGCGAGGTTCAGGATGGTGCCAAAAACGACGAAGATCGTTGTGTTCAAAGCCGCCTGCAAGAACTTCGGGTCGTGCAGGAGCTTGGCGTAGTTGTTGAGCCCGATGAATCGCGCGGATAGCGGGTCGACGAGGTTGCCCAGGCTGAAATTCGTAAAGCTGAGCACGAACGAGGCAAGGATCGGCAGGGCCAGGAACGCGAGGAAGATCACCAGGAACGGCGCCGAGAAGGCCCACCCGGTGAGGGCCTCTCGGAGCCACCCGCGCCTGCCGGCTGGCCGCGCCCGCGTTGCGGACGCGACCAGCGCTTGCTGGGCGCTCATCGGCTAGCCCCCGATGATCTGAGTTGCTTGCTGCTGCATGCCTTTCGCGGCATCCGCCGGAGTCGCCTTGTTCAGTGAAGCCTTCTCCTGCCAATCATCGATCGCCTTCGCCACCTCTTCCCACTGCGGGATGTTCGGCGGTGAATGCGCGTCCTTCAACTGGGCGCCGAAGACCTTCAAGTTGGCATCGGCGGTGAGCGCCGCGTCGGTCCACGCGTCCGGCCGCGACGGTAGATCCTTGATTTCCTTGTACCAGCTGATCTGAGTGTCCTTGGACGTCATGAACTGGACAAACTTCCAGGCAGCGTCCTGGCTCTTGCTGTTCTTGAAGACCACCCAGTCGCTGCCGCCGACGAACGAGGTCGCCGACTTATCACCCTTGGGCATGGGCGCGACCGCCCACTTTGACTGGTCGAGGCCGGCCTTCGTAATCAGACCTGCCATCCATGGCCCGGAGATGAACGACGGGTCGTCGCCCGCGACGAACGCCTGGATCAGGTCGAATCCCTGCGGCTGCGAACTCCGGGTAAGGCCCTTCTTGAAGAAGTCGCTGTAGAAGGTCAGGGCCTTGACCGCCTCAGGGCTGTCGAGCGTGAATTTGCCGTTTTTCATCACATCGCCACCGGCCGACCAGATCAGCGGGATGAATTCCTGCCAGTCGTTGGTCTGCAGGTCGATGCCGTACTTGCTGCCGCCCGCCTTCAACTTCTGCGCCATCGTCATCAGGTCGTCCCAGGTGGCGGGAGGTGCGCTGACGCCGGCCTTATCGGCCAGGTCCTTGCGGTAGTAGAGAACACGGGTCTCCACGTACCAGGGCAGGCCGTAGGCGGTCCCGTTCGCCGAGGCAGTGTCCATCCCTCCGGCGAAGAAGTCACTCTTGTTGACCGATGACGGCAAGCCCGTGACCGCGTTGAGCTTGGTCAGCTCGCCCATCCAGGTGGTCCCGATCATGGCGACGTCCGGGGTGGCACGCCCGGCGATCGACGTGATCAGCTTGTCATGGGCCGTGGTCCAGGGCAAGGGCGTGACGTTGATGGTGATGTTGGGGTTCGCCTGCTTGAAACTCGCCATTGCCTGGCTGGCAGCCAGCTTGTCCCCCTCGTCACCATTGGCCCACACCTGCAGCGTAACCGGGCCGTTGACACTGGCTCCGGTGTTGGGATTGGCGGCTCCGCACGCGGCGGGAACTATCGCGAGCGCCAGAAGCGCGACGACGCGGAACGCGTGACCAAACGGTTTCATGTCTCCCAGGTACCTCCTTGTGATCGGCAACCGCAACTCGAACGGATCATGATTTCGGTCGGAAGCACGGTCGTGACCGGTTTCTTGTGGCTTCCCCCCACGCGCTCGAGAACGAGGCGCGCGGCCAGCGCGCCGATCTCGGCCAGTGGCTGACGAACGGTGGTCAGCCCGGGAGCGAGAAATCGCGCCACTGGAATGTCGTCCCACCCGGTGATGGCCAGGTCGGTGGGAATTGTGAGCCCCAGCTCGGCGGCGGCCGCGTAGGCACCCATTGCAATCTCGTCGTTGGCGCAGAAGAGCGCCGCCGGCCGTGATTTCACGGCCAACGCGTGCAGCGCGGCTGCCCGGCCTTCGCCTTCGCGGAAAGCGCTGATCACCGGGCGGATCGGGACTGGGCCGCCGCCATCTCGGTGGGCCGCTACAAAGCCATCCCAGCGCTCAGCGGCATCCGGGGACGATGCGGGGTCACCGATGAAGACGATCCGCCGATGGCCGTGCTCGAGAAGGTGACGGGTCAGCGCCTCCGCGTTCCGGCGGTTTTCTGTCCGCACAACGTCCGACGAGCCCACCGCCGGGCGCGCGAGCAAGACGAGCGGTAGCCCGCCGCGCTGCAGTTCGGCGATCACCTCATCTGGCACGGTGCGGCCCATCACCACCAGTCCGTCGACGCTTCGGCTCAGGTCCGAGACCAGCTGCTCCGGTCGGACGCGGCTGTCTGTCCCGACGATGAACAGGTTCTGGCCGAGCGCGCCGGCGGCTGCCTCCAGACCGAGGATCACGCCGGCGTAGTAGGGTCCCGAAAGGTGCGGGAACACCAGGCCAATGGCTCGATGACGCCGCGTCGCCAGAGCACGGGCGGCGCCGTTCGGCCGGTAGCCGACGGTGCGCATCGAGGCCCTGACTCGCATCGCTGTTGACCCGGCGACAGCGGGGTCACCGCGATCCACCCGCGAGACAGTCGCGATCGACACGCCGGCATGGTCGGCGACGGTGTAGATCGTCGGCGGGCGCTTCCCCAAAACAGCTCTCCCCTTGCTGGGTCGATGTAAGCCCTTACATCAACCTAGCACAGGCATCGCAATACAGGGAAGTACCTATATCAAGTGAGGCGATAGCTCAAGGCACAGATCTCGAACTTCCCACTTGCGCATTTAGTGGCGTCGTGCCTAGACTGAGATCGCAATGGCCAGTGTGAGTTACGAACACGTGTACAAGCGTTACCCCGGGAACGTCGTCATCACCGACATGAACGCGGAGATCAAGGACAAGGAGTTCGTGGTCTTGGTCGGCCCCTCGGGGTCCGGCAAGTCCACCGCCCTCCGGATGCTCGCCGGCCTCGAGGAGATCAGCGATGGCTCGGTCAAGATCGGCGACCGGGTCGTCAATGACGTCGCCCCCAAGGACCGCGACATCGCGATGGTCTTCCAGTCGTACGCGCTTTACCCGCACATGACGGTCTACGACAACCTGTCGTTCGGGCTCAAGTTGCGCAAGACCCCGAAGGGCGAAATCGACAAGCGAGTCCGCGATGCGGCCCAGATCCTGGGCCTCGATCAGTTTCTGGACCGCAAGCCGAAGGCCCTTTCTGGCGGCCAGCGGCAGCGCGTGGCGCTGGGTCGGGCGATCGTCCGCCAGCCTCAGGTCTTCCTCATGGACGAGCCACTCTCCAACCTGGATGCCAAGCTCCGGGTGCAAACCCGCGTCCAGATCCTCAAATTGCACCAGCGGCTCCAGACCACCTTTATCTATGTGACGCATGACCAGGTCGAGGCGATGACGATGGGCGATCGCATCGTCGTGTTGAACAACGGCATCGTGCAGCAGTTCGACACTCCGCAGGTGCTCTACGAACACCCGGTCAACCTGTTCGTCGCCGGCTTCATCGGAAGCCCCGCAATGAATTTCCTGACCGTGAAGGTCGGTGGCGATGGCCAGGCCTCGCTCACCGGCGAGGGCTTCCAGGTTCCGATCGAAGACCGTGTCCTTTCCGAGGCTGGCGCAGCGCGAGGCCAGGAGGTCATCATGGGCGTGCGGCCCGAGGACATCAAGGACATTCGCTTCCCCGGCCGTGACGGCCTGCCCAAGATCAAAAGCAAGGTCGAGGTTGTCGAGAGCATGGGTAGCGAGATCTTCGTCTACCTCAACATCGGCGGCAAGACGCTGACCTCCCGGATGGACCCGCGCAGCAACGATATCGAGCCTGGACAGAACGTCGAGGTCGCGATCGATACGCATCACCTGCACCTCTTCGATCCGAAGACCGAGAAGGCCCTGGTCAGCCGCGGGGCACCGGCCGCCGCGGTCCCTGCGATCGCCGAAGCTTCGCAAGTCCGCTAGACAGTCGACGGCGGTCAGTCCCGTAGCAATATCTAAAAAATAGGCCGGCGGAGGGGAAACCCGCCGGCCGGGATCCGACCCTCCCCTCCCCCGCTTGTGGGGAGGGGAAGGGTGGGGTCTTACGCTTCGCGCGGCCTCAGGATCCAGACCGCCGCGCCGATCACGAGCCCGAGAACCAGCAACGTCATCGCGGTTCCCATCGGGGCCGTCGGGGCGTCGAGCGGCTGGGTCGCATTGCCATCGACGATCGCCATTGGCTTGGTACCGAAGGGCGCGACTTTCACCACACCCATCGGCGTGACACTCATGTCGTACGTCACCTTGCTATCCGGAGCATTCAGGCTCAAGTACGTCAGCCAGCTGTCGCTGCGAACCCAGCCCATGTTCTTATCGGTCGACAAGTCGTGATACAGACTGTCGGTCATTTTTTCCTGGAACTGGAGCGTGAAACCTTCGGCCCCGGGAACCGTCGTCCCCACGCCAGAGGCGCCGATCAGCGCGCGCCACTCGCTGGTATTGACCGGCTTGTCGGACAGCAGATAGAGATCCGCCTGTACCTGTTGCCCGGCGGCCAGGACTTCAAAGGGAATCCAGGGATGAGCGATCTTCATCGTGATCAGGACCGGAGCGCCGTCGCCGAAGAGCAGCCGCTGCTGCTGCGCCCGTCCGGCGTTGTACTTCGCCGCCATGAAGATCGGGCTGCCCTTCGCGTACTGCAGCACATGGGCGCGAGTCTCGGCGTCGACGGCAAACCCATTCTGGCTCGCCCAGTCCAGCACGGCCTGGCCGCTACCACGAAGGACCGTGATGTCGAGGGCCCGGACCTGGACCTGCTGGATCACCACGGCGGAGTCGGCTGACACCGTGTGCGTAGCGAACTGCAGCCCCAGAATCGCAGGCTGAGGATGCGTCTCGCGGAAGAGCCGCTGGAGCGTCCAGCCTCCCCCCTCTTCGACTTTCTGGGGAACGGCCGGCAGGGGCACGATCCAGCCGAAGCTGGACGCCGAGCCGTTGTAGCTGAAGCTGGTCATGTAGCGCTCGACGCCGTCGTGCCACGCGACCAGCGTGGTCGCGCGCTCGAGCCGGATCGCCCCGTTGGGCGCAACCAGGCCACCGCAGGCGGCCGCCGGGAGCGCCTGTGTCAGAAACACCGCCAGGGTCGCCGCCGCCGCGGGAACGAGTTTATTGACCATTGGGAACCTCCTGTTCCGTCGTAGACGTCAGTACTCAGACGCCGACGGCCAGGAAAAGTTCCAACTCCCCTCCCCCGCCATGCAGGGGAGGGTCAGGGAGGGGCTAGTGCGCGGCCGCCCCCGTTCGTTCGAAGGCGTTGACCGGCTTCATGATCTGGACTTTGACCGGCGCGGCCTCCGTCGCAAACTTCTCTCCGTCCGACGCCACCCCAACGACGAATCCGTAGTGGTTTGGGACGGCCAGCTGCGGCCGGATCTTCTTCACCACCCCGGCCGCCTCGGACGGGCCCATCACGTACGGATCGCCGCCGACGCAGATCAAGGCAACGTCGGCCTTGATCTTCTCGATGTCGGGATTTGGATCGCCGTCACCCGAGAACCAGTAGCGATTTCCGTCCAGGGTAAGGATGTATCCCACCCAGTTATTGCTCTTCGGATGGGTTTGCAGCCGGTGCTCCACGGTGCTGTAGGCATGCACCGCTTCCACCTTGATCCCCATCACCTCGATCGCGTCGCCGGGCTTGACGGCTTTCACGTTCCGGAGTGGGAGCGGTGGTGCCTCCAGGTTGTCGGCAACGTCCTTTGGAGCAACGAACTGCGTAGTGCTCTTCCGGATCTTCTCGATGTCTTTGGGTTCGTAGTGATCGGCGTGGGCGTGCGTGATGAAGACGACGTCCGCGGGCTCCTCCTTGTCTCCTAAGCCCCAGGGATCGATATACAGGGTGATCCCATCGCCCTTCCACTTATAGGCCGACTGCTTGTACCAGGTGAACTTCTCGAGCATGGATGCCTCCTTAAAAGGGGAGCTGCGGACGCCTGCCGGAACTCTAGGTTACCGCGTCAGGCGCCGAAGACCTGGACGACCAGCTGGCGGTCGCGCGGCCGGTCGAGCTCGAGCAGGAAGATGCGCTGCCAGCGGCCAAGATCCAGCCGTCCATCAGCGACGGGAATATTTTCGCTGGCGCCGATGAGTAAGTGCTGGCAGTGGGCATGGCCGTTCGCGCACTCGCTGGGGTCCATCTCGCCGGTGCGGCGGCTCAGATCGTTGTGCTGATACAGGCCGGCGGCGGCGGAGAGCCGCTCGAGCATGGCACCCATATCCTGGAGCAGCAGTGGCTCGTTCTCGTTGAGCACGACCGCCGCCGTGGTGTGCTTCGAGAAGACGGAGGTCCAGCCCTGGGTGACCTTGGACCGGCGCAGCACACCGGCGACCTGGTCGGTCACGTCGATGAACTCGCGGGCCGCCGTGGTTCTAAAGGCGAGCGTTTCCGCCCAAAAGGTCAGGCCCCCCACCCGGCGGACGCGCGCGCCGGAGGGCTCGTCCGGATCGTCGAGCAGGCGGAACGCAGAGTTCGTTCCGGTTCCCACAGCTCAGCTCCTTCGGGGCCGCGGCACACGTTTGCGGCGTACTCGCTCAACGCGAATGCTGCGCGCTAGACCTTACGCGGGCCGTTACAAACGGTCCTAGCGTCTGGTCGTGCGGACCTTGTCGAAGCAGTCGCTGCAATACACCGGGCGGCCCATCGTCGGGGTGAACGGAACCTGGGCGGGCTTGCCGCACTCGGCGCAGATCACTTCGTGGAGCTCCTTGGCGCGACCGGTGCCCCGAACGTTGCGATTGATCGACCGGCAATCGGGACAGCGAGACGGCTCGTGCTGGAATCCTTTGGCGGCGTAGAACTGTTGCTCCCCCACAGTAAAAATAAAATTGAGCCCGCAATCACGGCACGTCAAAGTCTTGTCGCTGAAGCTCACGGCGAATCTCCTTTGGTTTGTCTTTGGATCTCAGAGACTTCGCCGGAGCGGTCCGCTTAGCCTTCGACCCATTTCCCCGGGCGCGATTATAGCAACGTTTGGCGATGACCAAAAGGGCCTGGCCGGATATCCTGCAAACGTGTGAGCAAACGGCTCTACCTGGTCGAGGACGACCTCTTTTTCAGCCAACGGGTCCGGGCGGCCGCCGGGCGGCTGGGCGTGCCCGTGGAAGGCCTCAGCCCGGCCGCTGCCCAATCGCGGGCGTGGACGCCGGCTGACGTCGTCGTCCTCCAGGCGACGCTGCGGCCGGAGCAGCAGGTCGACCTGGTCGGCGAGCTGATGCGGCGCGAGCCGGCGCCCGTCGTGGTCGCCGTTACCGGCCACCTGGAGACGGCGCTCCGTCAGCGGCTCAAGACCGCCGGTGCGGTGTTGGCCGCCCACTCGGCGATGGACCGCGTCCTCGCCCGGGCGCTGGCCCTCAGTGATGCTGGTGCTGATGCGCCGCCGAATCATCAGGCATAATCGCCGGCCTCTCCATCATCCGTAGCATGTCGAGCCCGCCCGTACGCAAGAATCGCCAGCCCAGCACCGCCAGGATCAAAAGAAAGATCACGTTCAATACGCTCGTGTAGTTGAGCGTCGGACCGGCGAATAGCGCCGTCACCGGGTGATGCGATGGAACGAACCCAAGACCCTGGAAGACCAGGCCGATCGCGAGTCCCGCCAGCGCCATCGCCGCGTACGAAACGAACAGTAAGTACAACGTCATCCGCCCACCGTAGTACTTCCGGTAGATATCGAGAATGGGAATGATGATCAGGTCGGCGAAGACAAAGGCGATCACGCCCCCGAAACTGATGCCGCCGTTCCATAGCACCGCGGCCAGCGGTACATTGCCGACTGAACACACAAAGCTCAGCAATGAAATCACCGGCCCGATCAGGGGACCCCAGACCTGTGACAGCACGGGATGGCTGGTCAGGAAAAAGCTCTGCCAGAACGAGTTCGGCACCCAGGCAGCCAGCGCGCCGGCGATCAGAAGCCCCAGCCCTATGTCGGTCCAGACGGACGTGACGTCTCCCCAGAAGTTGTGACTGATCGTGGTCAGCCCACGGCCCGAGAACAGTCGCTTGAGAAACGGCCCCTCGGTGATCGACATGTCCATCTCGGCGTGCCCTTGCATCCGGCCATGGCGGCCCTGCTCGGCCTGCCGGCGGGCTTCCTCGACCATCGCAGGCTTGAGGGTCCAGCGAAAGAGCAACGCCAGGATCACGATCATCAGCAGGCCGCCGGCGAATTCCGCACCCACAAAGGACCAGCCGAGCAGAATCAGCAGGATCAAGCCGAGCTCGAAGACCAGGTTCGTCGAGGCGAATTCGAACACGATGGCCGCGGGGAAGCTCGCCCCCTTGCGGAACAACGAGCGAGCGATGGCGACAGCGGCGTAGGAGCAGGACGACGACGCGGCGCCAAATAACGTGGCGAGGGCGAGACTACGCGGCGAATCGGACCCCAGCGCTCGCTCCACGGTGCGACGGGAGACCAGGGTCTGGACAATCGCCGAGAGGATGAAACCGAGGGCCAGCGGCCAGAAGACCTCCCACAACATGTCGAAGGCGGTGCTGAGCGCCAGCAGGATGGCGTGGATCACAATCTCCAGCGTACCTTCATATCCCTCCCCCTCTGGGGGAGGGCAGGGTGGGGGCCGTCTTTAGTTTCGGAGTGCCCGAGACCAGCGTTCCTCGATGTGCATGCGCTGGTAAATCAACAGGGCGCCGGCCCAGGTCACGACGAAGGCGCCGACAATCACAAAGCCCATGACACCCAGGTCCATTCCGCGGATCGCGTCCCATGCGCCGCCCTTAAGATCCAACTGCTGCACGAGAAGCTGGCTGAGCTCGAACAGGCCGACGAAAAGAGCGACGAAGACTGAGAGCGCTGTGATCGTCAGGTTGTAGAAGACTTTTCGGACCGGATTGGAGAATGCCCACGAATAGGCCTGCGACATGAAGGCGCCGTCGGCCGTGTCCATGAGCGACATGCCGGCGGCAAAAATCAGCGGCAGCGAAATCAAGGCATACAACGGAATATGTTGCGCTGCGGCGCCCGCCGAGATGGCGAGGAACGAGATCTCGGACGCGGTGTCGAAGCCCAGCCCGAACAAAAATCCGACCAGGTACATCTGCCAGCTGTGCGTGATCAGCTTGAACAGCCGACCGAAGATTCGGGTCAACAGCCCGCCGGCCACCAGCTCGTGCTCGAGTGAATGCCGGTCGTAGGCCCCCGCCTTCATCCGGCGGAACAGCCGGATGATATCGAGCAGGATGATCAGGTTCAATATCCCGATCAGCACCAGGAAGATCCCGGAGACACCGGTCCCGATCAGTGCGCCGAGGTTCTTTACCTGCCCATTGCCGCTGACGACGTTGGTGACGACGAATTGCGTGGCGATGCCGAGCAGTAGGGCGATCAGGAACACGACGCTCGAGTGTCCCAGCGAGAAGAAGAAGCCCACGCCCAGCGGCTTCTTCCCTTCCTGTAGCAACTTGCGCGTGGTGTTGTCGATCGCCGAAATGTGGTCGGCATCGAAGGCATGGCGTAAGCCGAAGGCATAGGCCAGCCCGCCCAGGCCCAGCATGACGGGAAAACGCGGCGCGACCAGGAGCAGCATGATCCCCCACCCCAGCACATGCAGCAGGGCGACACCGCCAAACAAGCCGGTCAGTCGCACGGAGACCGAGCTCATCGAGGTCGTCCGCCAGCTTTGAAAAACCGCCCGCGCCGTCGCCATCCGAGCACCGAGTATATCTTATTGCGAATCGTTCGCAATAGCGAACTCGTTACGGTTCGGTTCGGTTGCTGCGTGAGGTTGATCAGATTCCGGGCGGGGTACCGTAACTCACCGTGAGTAAGAAAAGCCGGCGGAAGGCGGCCGCCGGGGTCACCTTGGGGGCGAACCGCAACCCCCCAAGGCTCGGCCTTCTCCTGGGCGGCCTCGCGGCGCTCGTTGTCATCGCTGGCGCGGTCTTCGTGGTCAATGTGCTTTTCAGCAACAGCCCTACTTTGCTGGCAGCCACGGACGGGCAAGCACAAGGGCAGACGGTGGACGGCATCAGTTGCGACACGTCCGAGCAGGTCGTGTACCACATCCACGCCCATCTCGCTGTCTATACGAACGGCAGGCCTCGGATCATCCCCGAGGGTATCGGCATCGTTCCACCCACACAGGTTGTCCAGACTTCGGCCGGCCCATTCGTAGTCGCGGGCACGTGCTTTTACTGGCTACATTCGCACACGGTGGACGGGATCATCCACGTCGAATCGCCCAGCCAGCGCGTCTACACGCTGGGCAACTACTTCGACATCTGGAACCAGCCGCTTAACTCGACGCAGGTCGGGCCGGCTCACGGTCAGGTGACGGCCTATGTCGACGGCCAGCCGTTCACCGGCGACCCCCGGTCGATTCCCCTCAACCCGCATACCCTGATCCAGCTCGACGTCGGCACCGCATCGCCGGGACCCCAGCCCTTTACGTTCCCGCCCGGCTTATAGCTTGAGACGTGCTGCAAAAGCGGAGATCTCCTCTCGCTGCGCTTGCGGATCGGCGCTCGTCGCGCTGACGACCACCCGCGTCGTTCCTGCTGCCGCGAGGGCTTCGACGTCGTCTTCGGTCATCTCGATCGATCCCCAGCGAGTCACCTCGAGCCGTTGCGCGTCACGGCCGGCTTCACGTGCGGTCGTGCGCATCAGATCGATCTGGAGCGCCCGTTCCTGGCTGCCCACCCTGCCCCCGGCAAAGTAGCCGTCGCCCCGTAACCCGGCGCGACGGGCGGCCGCCCGCGTCGACCCGGCGACGTGGATGGGAAGTGTGCGAGCGTGGTGCGGCTTGGGAAAGCTGACCAGGTTCGAAAACGCGAAGAAGTCGCCGTTGAAGCTGACGCCGGTCGCGTCTCCGGCCCAGAGCAGACGCATGACGTCGATGGCTTCGTCGGCCCGGCGACCACGCGTCGCGTGGTCGATCCCGAGTGCGTCGGACTCGCCCGGCAGCGAGCCGAGCCCGACCGTGAGCAGGCGCATGCGGCCCTTCGAAAGCACATCAATTGTCGCCAATCGCTTCGCCAGGGTTACCGGATGGTGGTAGGGCAGCTGCAGGACGGCCGTCCCGAGAATGATCCGCTCGGTGGCGGCCGCGATGAAGCCCAAGCACGCCAGCGGATCCAGGAGCGATAAGGAGGGGTCGATCGCCGTCGTGCCCAGGGTCGCTCCGGGATACAAGACGACATGCTCGGGGATGTAAATCGCCTCGAAGCCGCAGTCCTCGGCGTGTTTGGCATAGCCAGCAATGACGTCGGGATCGACCCCGTAATAGGCGCTGTTGTACTGAATCCCGAACTTCAACGGGTCGAGCCGTCAGGCGCCGCTGACGTGGAGCAGGCGCCCGATCCCGTAGCCCGCCGCGGCCGATACCATACCGATGATCGTCATCTGGAGACCGCTGATCCGCCAATCGCCGACGAGCGTGACGGCCTTGTACGCGCCGACCGCGAAGAGCACCGCGGCACAAAGCGGAACCGCCATGATGGTCGCCGCGGTCACGGAGATCCCAAACAGCGGCACGAACAAGAACGGGACCAATGGAATCAGCGAGCCGATCAGGGTGGCGAACCCAGTGACGAGCGCACGGCCGACCGCACCCGTACCACTAACCGGAGATAGATGAAGTTCATCGCGCATCATGACGTCGACCCATACCTTCTTGTCGCTGGTGATCTCTTTCACGACGCGCTCGAGCAGTTCGCCGCGGAGGCCCTTGGCGCGGAAGATCTGGCGGACCTCCTCAGTCTCGACGTCGGGCACCTCCTCGATCTCTTGCTGCTCTTTGGCGAGCATGGCAAGGTAGTAGTCCCGCTCGGCCAGCACCGAGGTATACATGACACCGCCCATGGCGATCGACTCTGAAAATGTCGCCGCCAGCGCCGCCGCCAGGATGATTCGCAGCTGCGCGGTCGCCGCAGCCACCCCCAGCACCAGGCCAAGGACATTGACCAGGCCGTCCTGGCCGCCAAGGATGATGTCACGAAGCTGCCGGCCAATTCCGCCTTTCTGGGTATCGGGCTCGTGCAGAGGTTGCGCAGGCTCGGGCTCGGCCATCGGCCCCTATCTTCGCAGTTGCGCGGCTAGCGGGTCCGCGCCGCTTTTGCCTGGCAGCGGGCGCAACGTCCGTGGACGACGAGATCCGCGTTGCTCACCATGAATTCGTGCTCGTCAGAGATGTGATGCAACACCGGCACCATGTGATCGCCCTCGATGTGGAGGGTCGAGCCACACTGGTCGCAGACCAGGTGGTAGTGATCGATGCCTTCTTCGGCCAGCTCGTAGTAGGCGCGGTCCCGGATCCGGGTTTCCTTGACGAGACCGAGCTCTTCCAGCACCTCGAGCGAGCGATAGACCGTCGCCAGGTTGAAGCGCGGGTACTGGCGGCGGATCTGGCCGAGGATGTCCTCGGCGCTGAGGTGCTTCTTGCTCTGGCGCAACGTGTCCCAGACCAGCTGGCGCTGCATCGTCAGCCGGTAGCCGGAGGTGTGCAGTGCCTCGGTCGCCGAGGGCCGGTTGCTCATCACCCCATTCTGACAGGGGTTTCGACCTCGACAACCGGTCGTTCGCCCGCCGTCGCTCCTTTGTCATCGAGCCGGAAAAAGATGATCCAGATGGCGGCGAAATAGATCAGGTTGCCAAGCCCGAACATGACGAGCCCGGCAACCAGCTGGTCGTCGAGCGGCGAGAGAGGCGTCACCCGCGGCGCCGCGGCGTAAAACGGATAGATCACGATCGGCGAGAGGATGAAGGCCAGCCCGAGGATGGTGGGCGGCACGCCGGCAAACCCGAGATACGCGATCTTCCCGATCGCGGTCATGGCAAAGCGCCGACCGGCGGGGACCATGATCGGCCACCAGAAAAGCACGCCCGCCGCCAGGAAACTCAGGTGCTCGAGGATGTGCAGGGGTTGATTTCGCAATGTCGCCTCGTAGAGAAACGGCAGATGCCAGACTGCCAGCACCGCGTTGAAGACAATGCTCGCCAGCAGCGGAGAGACGCGGACCCGATCGAACGCGTGAAAAACCTCCGGGAGTCCAAGCAGGAGCAGAGGCGGCACGATCATGGCGAGCAGCAGATGCTGCAGCATGTGCAGGCTGAACAGGTAATGGTCGCCGCCGACGTCGATCGGCGAGGCCAGGGCAAGAAAGAGCGTCAACAAGCCCGCAGCGAAATATATGCGGGCCATCGCCGACCAGGATCCCGCCGAACCGCCGCGCAACAGCCATGCATATCCTCCGGCGAGCGCCAGCACCCCGGCGAGGACAGTTGGTTCCCAGGTCCAGCTGGTCAGGCTAAGACTCGCGTGCAGTGCCGCCACGGAAATCAGCCTTTGACCCCCTCCTGGACGATCGGCTGGGCGAGCAACCAGAGGCTCGTCATCGTGTAGCCGACCATGGCCGCGATCCACGGCCATTCGGCGCGGCGGCCCTGGGTCTCGGTGCGGGCGGCTCGCCCCAGGTAGCCATGAGCTAGGACCACGGCTGCAACGTGCACCCCGATGATCAAGACGATCTCGAAGTACCAGACCACCGCGGTTGGAATCAGGTTGCGGTTTGGCTCGTAGTTCACGGTCCCGAACAGATTCAGGCCCATCCCGAACGGGTCCGAGGCCTGGTGGATCAGCAGCTGCCCGTTGATCGCGAGGTAATCGAAGTTGTGGGCCAGCAGGTATCCGAACGCGATCGGCACGAGTGATGGCAGCAGCCCCGCCACGACCTTGAGCAAGGGTTCGTCGAGGCGGCCGACCGCCCGAACGGCGGCAGCAAAGCCGGCGAAGAGTCCCCAGATGACCAGGACCAGCAAGACGAACACGGCCAGCAGCAGGACCGTGTACCCGGGCGCGCCCGGGCGCAGCGCGTCGGGCAGCTGGGACACGACGTTCATCCAGGCCGGCGTCGCCAGGAGTCCGTCGAAGCTGACCGAGACCAGCAACATCAGGACGAACGACAGCCGGCTGACCGACGCCTCGAATGGTCGGTGGAGTCCGCCCAAGAATCCGCGCGCGCCCGCGGTCCCGAACCGAAAGTAGCCGAGCCGCCCCCATGTGGCAAAGAGAACCGAGAACACCTCGCCGCGTCGAAGCCAGGTCGTAGCCCCGAACAGGTAGGCCATCACGACGTTGACGATCCCGTAGGCGAGCATGACCTGCGCCGTCCCGGCCGGAGTGGTGGTGACGCCGTTGAAGACGAGCTCGCCGCAGGCAAACAGAAAGAACAAGATGGTCGCCGGCCAGTACCCCAACCAAGCCGGCCAGTGGAGCCGTGCCCTGGGGCCGACCAATCGGGCAACCACGTTGAGTGGACTCAGGTACGGCCAGTAGTTGCCGACGATGGCGACGCTGATCGGGACCGCGATCCAGAACACCAGCCAGAAGAGCGTGACGATGGTGTTGTCAGGCGTGCTCTGGGCGCCGAAGAGACCGCCAAGAATTAGGACGACAGCGACGAGGCTCGTCAGCCATCCGGGCCAGCTCGGCACCCATGGCACCGGTGGCACGTCGTCGCCCGTCGGCTGCTGCCGGGTCACCGGCCGCCGTAGCACCAGCAAGAATGAAACGAACACAACGGCGCCAGCCCCTATCAAGAAGAGATAAAGCGGCGCTGGCAGGTCGTAGCGCGCACCGAAGGCGTGGAGCGGAAAGAGGGTCATGCCAACACGATACCGAAGGCGCGGGTGTACTACGGCGTCTTTGGCCCGGCGGGGACGCGATGGCGCCGGCGGCGAAGCTCCTGGATGACCGCGATCGCCCCGAACAGAATGATGAACGCCAGGATGCCCCAGAACTCCAGGTAGCGGCCGATGACCGTGAAGACGCTCTCGCCCGACGCCCTGGTCGGCGCCGTCGCCGCATACTCACCGAATCCTGCCGCATTGACCCCGGCATAGGGTTGGCCGCCGGACGACAGGACCGTCTGCAGCGGGCGCCAGCCGGTGCCGTCGTTGCCCTGGATTTCTTTGAAGGCGCCGGGCGGAAAGCGCAGCGTCACGTGATAGGTCGCGGAAACGGTCACGGCCGCGCTGCCGGGCTGAGCCGTACACGCGATGCGATAGACATTGCCTCGCAGGTCCATGCCCACGGGTGGGGAGGGCGGATTCGACTCGGGCACGATCGTGCAGGTCACGCCAGTCGAGCCCTGCGGGGCCGCGTAGGCGCCGGCGGTTACGAAGACGACAACCTGACCGTCGCCAGTTTTGACCGTGCCGCCGCTAACCTGGCCATTCGCCACCTGCAGCGTCGCCTTACCGGATAGGGGCGGTTGATTGCCGGCCCGAAGGTTGGGCGGAGGCGACTCCCAGCGATACGGCTCGACCGGCGGACCGATGCCGTCGTAGATCGGCGGCGCCCCGCGGCTATGGACGAGTGCGGCCACGGCAAGCCCTGCGACGACCAGGACGACAGCGCCGCTAGCGCCGTCTCTTCTGCGACGGGGTGGGGGCACGGCGTTGGCGACGGCGGATCTCCTGAACGATCGCAATGACGCCGAAGAGAATCACGAACGCCAGAATGCCGTAGAACGGGGCGTAGCGACCGAGCACAGAGAAGATGCTCTCTCCAGGGGCCGTGGCGCCGGACGGCGCCGTCGCCGCATACTCGCCGAATCCCGGGGCATTGACGCTGGCGTACGGGTCGCCGCCGGAAGCGCGCAGCGTCGGCAGCGCGCGCCAGCCGTTGCCGTCGTTGTATTGGATTTCCTTGAACGCGCCGGGCGGGAAGCGCAGCGTCAGGTGGTAGCTGGAGCCCAGCGTGACCGGCGCGTTGCCCGGTTGTGCCACGCAGCCGATGCGATAGACGTTGCCGCGAATCTCGACCCCCGCCGGGGGCGTCGGGGGGCTGGGGTCTGGCGCGATCGTGCACTTGACGGTCTGAGTCCCGCCCGGCGCCTTGAAGGTGCCAGGGCCGAAGTAGATGACGGTCTGGTTGTCGGCGGTCTGCACCCCGCCGCCGGCGACCTGGCCCTTGAGCACGGGCAGCGTCGCGTCGCCCGATAGTGGCGGCTTATTTCCAGCCCGCAGGTTCGGGGGCGGCGATTCCCAGCGGTAGGGCTCGGGAGGCACGACGATGCCGTCGTAGACAGGTGGGGCGGCCAGCCGACCATGCAGCATGGCCGCGGCGGCCAGGCCGAGCGCGAGGGCGGATAGCCCGGCACATCGGCCGCGCGTCATGCCCAGAACCAGGCCCCCCAGTCGGCGATCGTGTGCGCCACCGCACAGGGCGCTACCCGTCCGGTCAGAGCGCGCAAGCCGCCAAGCGCGAGGCCGACGGCCCCGTCCAGTGGCATGGCGCCCCATCCATAGCGCGGCAGATGGATGAGGGCGAACACGACCGCGCCCGCCACGATAGCCGCCACCGGCCCAGCCTCATCGGCCCACCGCCGGTAGAGCGTCCCCCGGATGGCAATTTCCTCGAGGGTCGCAATAATGGCCGCGAGCGCCGCCCAGGTCCAGAACCCGTTGAGCCCACGGGCGCTGAGTGATCCGAGCGTGAGCGGTGCCACAAACACCGCGCCCACCATCAGGCCCGCGACCAACGACCCAGTCATGCCGACGGGGCCTGGCCCTTCCTCTCCCCCGCTCACGCGCGAGAGCACGGATAGTTCCCCTCCCCCGCTTGCGGGGGAGGGCAGGGTGGGGGCCGTCCGCTCGACCCAAGCGATGGCCAGTAGGCAGCCGCCGAACACCAGCGTGCTCAGCAGGTCACCCAGCGGCAGCAGGAGGGCCCGGATGAGAGCGGCGCCCAGGACCAGTCCAGTCAGCCCCACGGCCCGCCGCGGAGCGGCGAGTCCGACCCGGATCACCTGGGCAGAGGAATGAAGCCTGGCGACCCGGTCGCAAAGACCGGCGGGTAGACGGTCACGCTATGCCGGACGCCCTGCCACTGCCAGATGACGCTGGCGGCACGCGTATTCTGGCCCATCGCCTCGACGGTGCTGGCGAACTTGATGCCGGCCCCGCTCGCCAGGGTCCCGTCCGGCAGGTCGAGACTACGGGCCGATGCCGCCATCGCCACGGAACTCAGGTCGTGCGCGTGTGGCATGACGTAATGGAATAGCGCCCAGGCGGCGCCGAACCCGGCGAGTGCTTCCTCGGTCGGCTCACTTCCGAACTCCCGTCGATAGGCGGCCGAAAAGCGGTCGTAGGTGCTCTTGCCGGTCGCCGTCAGTGCGCCCGGGTTGAAGCCGGACGGCGGCCGGTCGGCGGCGAAGACTCCGATGGCGTCGGCGCCCAGCATGGCGCCAAAGTCCGGGACGCACTGCGCCATCGTCGAGCCGATGAAGGCGTCGACGTGGAGGCCGCCCTTCAGCATGGCGCGACGGAAGTCGACGCCGTCGGCGATGTAGGAGGCCAGCACGAGGATGTTCGGCTGAGCAGCGCGTACCTGGGAAAGGACTGCGGTCCAGTCGGGCGCGTGCGCGTCGTAGACGACGTCGGCCACCACCGGGATCCCCTCACGATCCGCCTGCAACTTGACCGCAGCGGCGACCGACGATGGATACCCATCCAGGTTGTGGACGATCGCCATCGTCAGTTGGCTCGGCGTGCGGCCGAGGCGCGGCGCGAGCACCCCGGCGGCGAAATGACCGGCCATGGTGCCGAGGTTGGTGCCTGACGCTCCAACCCGGAAGACCAGCTGATAGCCGCGGCCCGTCAGCTGGTCAGCCACGGCCCCGGCCTCCCAGTACAGCAGGCCCGCGGCCTGGGCGGCTTCGCTCACCGGCATCGAGAGGCTGCTCGAGTAGGCGCCCAGGATGGCGGTGACCCCACGCGCCTTGAGGTCCGCGACACGAGCCGCGGCGTCGGACTCCGAGGTCAAATCCCTGGTGACCAGCTCGATCGGGGCTCCATCCACGCCACCGTCGGCATTCACGAGGTCGCGGGCGATCTGGACGCCGGCGTGCTCCTCCTTCGCGAGCGGGGCCTGTGGGCCGCTCAAGGGGAAGACGGCGCCGACCTTGACCGTCGCGGTTCCGCTGCCCGATGGCGCGGTCGCGCACGCCGCGCAGACAAAAACCACCCCGACGGCGGCGAGCTGCCGAAGTCGCACCGGTGCCATTCTAGATGGCCCCGGCTTGCGCTACGCGATCCACTCCTCGGACTGACCGCGCGGGCGCCAGCGTCTCACCCGTAGACGGACGGCTGGCACCGACCAGGCGAAGGCCGCCAGCCCAAGAAGGCCGATCAGACCCAGGCCAGCGGCGATCCGGTGATCGAGAGGTCGTAACGGCGCGGGCGCGACCCCCTCCGGGTCATAGATGACGACACTGCCGACGGACTCGATCGAATAGCCGCCCACAATCAGCACCTTGCCGTTGAGGAGTCGCGTCGCCGAATGTTGATAGCGGTCGATCGACGGCCCTGTTTGGGTCCAGCGGTTCTGTGCCAGGTCGTAGACCTCGGCTCGGGACGGACCCGGGGCTCCGACGACCAGGACGTTCCCGCTTCGCAGTACGGTCGCCGTGTCCGCGGCATGAAACTCGGCCATGCTGGCAACCGACACCCACAGGTTCGTGCGAGGGTCGTAGATCTCGGCGCTGGTCAGCGCGATGTTGAGCGCGTTCGGCTCTTCTCCGAGGCCGCCGGCCACGAGCACGTCGCCGTCGGCCAACAAGGCCGCCACGTGTCCGAATCGCGCAGCCGCCATCGGAGCCGCACTAATCCATCGATCCTGGGTGGCGTCGTAGATTTCGGTTGACTTGAGAAAGGTTCCACTGTCCGCCTGGCCACCTGCCACGAGGACTTGGCCGTCCGGGAGCAGGGTTGCGCTGTGGCCGAGCCGGTGCTCGTCCGTCGGTGCCGTGAGGGACCATCGGTCCGCCTTCGGGTCGTAAATCTCGGCACTGGTCAGCTGGCTCGGGAATAGCCCCCCATCCTGCAGCGTGACGGTCAGCCCGCCCACCACGAGCACCCGACCGTCTGGCAAGAGCGTGGCCGTGTGCCGGGTTCGAGACTGGATCATGGGTGCCGCGGTAGACCATCGATTGGTCGCGGGATCGTAGAGTTCGGTGCTCGCCAGCGACGGGGACGGGAACGGCAAGACGAGCCCTCCTGCCACGAGCACCTTGCCGCTGGGCAGCAGCGTGGCGGTGTGCCCGATGCGGGTCGCCGCCATCGATCCGGCCGACGTCCATCGGTTTCGCACGGGGTCGTAGAGCTCGGCGCTGGCGAGGACCTTTCCCCGGCCGTCCGTGCCGCCGGCGATCAAGACCTTGCCGCTGGCCAGGAGCGTCGCCGTGTGCTCCTCACGGCCGGTCGTCAGGCTCGCGGCCCTCGACCACAACCCTGGCCCCCCAGAGGGCTGAATCAACCCAGGCCCGCTGCCGGCGTTGGCCGACGCCGTTGCGAGGATCAGAGCCGACGATGCCAGCAGCCCGAGCCGCATGTCAGCCCGATTATCTCGCCGCTCGGGCGCCTAGCCGGCTCACCCTCCCATCTATCCAGTGTGTATACATCTATCGTAAGTGTGTATAATAGGCTACACAATGCGCCAACACGTCCGAAAGAACATCACCCTGCCGGCCGGTATGGATGCCCGCTTGCGAAAACTTGCTAAGGCACGGGGGGCGTCCCAGAGCGGGCTGATCGTCCATTTGGTTGCGCTCGGACTGGCTAGCGAATCAGGAGACGGCGATCCACTCCTGCGTTACCTCGGGTCCATCGAAGGTCCGGCGGACCTCTCCGCAACCGTAGACAAAACGGTGTACGGCGCTGACCGCGCTCGCTGACAGTGGCCTGCTGATCGCGGCAGTGAATCGCGGAGACCGCCACCACGCCTGGGCCATCCGCCACGTCCTTAGAGCACGTCAGCGTCGCGTGAAGATCGCTGTCCCAGATGTCGTCGTGGGCGAAGCCTTTACGAAGCTCCGATACGACCGAAGAATTAGCCCGCGGAAAGACGCGAGCGTTGCGCTTAGTGTCTTCAAGCTAGTAGACGACACCACGGACCTCTTTGAGATCCGCCCGACTATTGGGGGTGCATATCGTCAGGCCCGGGACATACTGACGCAGTACGCCGATCAGTCGTTCTCCTTTGTCGACGCTGTCGTGTTTACCATCGTGAACGACGATCCGACCGTCGATCAGATCCTGACCGTCGATGGACGAGACTTCTCGATCTATCGATTCGCTCATTCCGTAGAGATCGTCGTGCCATAAGCCGCATGGCGTGTGGGTCCTGGTGGCGGGCAACCCAGGCCCTCCCCCTAGGACCGAAGCGGCGGCTTTGCTCGTTCTGCGATGAGAAACGAGCAGCTCTCCAGGGTCACACAGTCGCAGTCACGGCTCTCGCGAAGG
>Ga0209009_1000115_pt1 | contig 34243 bp, 32 predicted proteins | sample BlaSpr_A8_OM3_M2_FD_187979 | JGI IMG/M metagenome (GOLD analysis project Ga0209009, IMG submission 187979) | Forest soil microbial communities from Thunder Bay, Ontario, Canada - Black Spruce, Ontario site 2_A8_OM3_M2 (SPAdes) (version 2) | ecosystem: Environmental > Terrestrial > Soil > Boreal... | reverse complement strand
GTTCGTGTCGACGACGGATCGACCGCAAGCACCGCGACGCGATGACCCTGCCCGGTCAGCATCGTGCCGAGCGCTTCGATGGTCGTCGACTTGCCCACGCCAGGAACGCCGGTGATGCCGACGTGCAGCGCGCGCCCGGCGTCGGGCAGAAGCCGAAGCAGCAACTGCTGGGCTTGCTCATGGCGATCGAAGCGGGCCGACTCGACCAGCGTGATGGCACGCGACAGTTCTGTGCGGTCGCCGCTGCGGACAGCATCGGCGAGCGCGTCGGTGCCTGATGCCGCCGGTCCTGCGGCTCCAGCGGACTCGGTCATCAGCTCAGGGTGTACCCCAGCCGCTCGGCGAGCTTGTGCAACAGCCCGATAGCGGCGTCGGCGATGACGGTGCCGGGCGGGAAGATCGCGGTCGCGCCGGCCGCGTACAGCTCATCAAAATCGCCCGGCGGAATGACACCACCCACCACGATCATGATGTCAGGCCTGCCGACTTCCCTTAACGCGTCCCGCAGTGCCGGGACCAGTGTCAAGTGTCCGGCCGCGAGCGACGAAACGCCGATCACATGAACGTCGTTGTCGGCGGCTTGGCGCGCCACCTCCTCCGGGGTGGAGAACAGCGACCCGACGTCCACGTCAAACCCGATGTCCGCGAACGCGGTTGCGATGACCTTCTGGCCGCGGTCGTGGCCGTCCTGTCCCATCTTTGCGACAAGGATTCGGGGCCGCCGGCCGTCGGCCTCGGCGAATTTCTCGACGATGGCGGTCGCTTCGGAAAACGGCGTAATATTTCCTTTCCCTCCGACTTCGTCGCGGTAGACGCCGGAAATGGTACGGATTTCGGCCCGATGGCGCCCGTATACCTTCTCGAGCGCGTCGGAGATCTCCCCGACGGTGGCCTTGGCCCGCGCGGCGTCGATTGCCAGCGCGAGCAGATTGTTTCCGAGTCCGCCATCACCCGCTGCACCGTCTTCGGCTGCAGCCCTGGTCAGTTCGGCGAGCGCGGCGTCGACCTGCGATTGGTCCCGCTCGGCGCGCAGCTGTTGCAGCTTGGCCAGTTGCTCTGCGCGCACCCTGCTGTTCTCGACCTTCAGCACCTCGATCGCGTGGTCCTCGTCGACCTGGTACTTGTTCACGCCGACCACCGGTTGCTGACCGGAGTCGATTCGCGCCTGCGTGCGGGCGGCGGCTTCCTCGATGCGTAACTTCGGGATGCCGTCGCTGATCGCCTGTGCCATACCGCCGTGTTCTTCCACCTCGCGGATGTGCCCGCGGGCACGTTGCGCCAGCTGATGGGTGAGCCATTCGACGAAGTAGGAGCCGCCCCACGGATCGATCGGCCGTGTGGTACCAGACTCCTGCTGAAGCAACAGCTGTGTGTTGCGGGCGATGCGTGCAGAAAAGTCTGTGGGCAGTGCGAGCGCTTCGTCGAGCGCGTTGGTGTGCAACGACTGGGTGTGGCCCTGGGTGGCGGCCATCGCCTCGATGCAGGTCCGCGCCACGTTGTTGAACGGATCCTGCGCGGTCAACGACCAGCCGGAGGTCTGCGAATGCGTGCGCAGTGAAAGCGATTTCGAATCCTTCGGCCCGAACTGGGCAACCAGCTCGCTCCACAGCAGCCGGCCCGCGCGAAGCTTTGCCACTTCCATGAAGAAGTTCATCCCGATGCCCCAGAAGAACGACAGCCGCGGCGCGAACTTGTCGATGTCCAGGCCGACGTCCAATCCCGCCCTGATGTACTCGACGCCATCGGCGAGCGTGTAGGCCAACTCGAGATCCGCTGTCGCACCGGCTTCTTGGATGTGATAGCCGGATATCGAGATCGAGTTGAACTTCGGCATCTTGGCACTGGTGTAGGCGAAGATGTCGGAGATGATCCGCATCGAGGCCTTCGGCGGGTATATGTAGGTGTTGCGGACCATGAACTCCTTGAGGATGTCGTTCTGAATGGTCCCGGCCAGCTTCTCCGGCGGCACACCTTGTTCCTCGGCGGCCACCACGTAGAGCGCGAGGATCGGCAGCACCGCACCGTTCATCGTCATCGACACCGAAACCGTCGACAGGTCGATGCCGTCGAACAGCTGGCGCATGTCGAGAATGGAATCGATTGCCACCCCGGCCATTCCGACATCGCCTTGTACCCGCGGATGGTCGGAGTCGTACCCGCGGTGGGTGGCGAGGTCGAACGCGACGGACAGCCCCTTCTGGCCGCCGGCCAGGTTGCGCCGGTAGAACGCGTTTGACTCCGCGGCAGTCGAGAAGCCCGCGTACTGGCGAATCGTCCACGGCTGATTGACATACATCGTCGGGTACGGCCCGCGAAGGTAGGGTGGCTCGCCCGGGAGACTGTTGAGGGGATATCCCTCGACGACCGTCGTCGCACGGTCCGCAGCGGTGTAGACCGGTTTGACCACGATGCCCTCGGGTGTGTGCCAGTCCAGCTGCTCAGCGGTGTAGCCGTGCGCGGCGGCGGCCGCGGCGACGTGCGCGGCGATGTCGGCGTCGGTGGGCGCGGCGGCGACCTCGTCGCCGTGCAGCGGGACGTCGGCGAAGCTGCCGATCCGGACATCCGATGCGGTCATCGGTTCACGCCCCCAATCGGCTGAGCAGGTTCGACAGCGCGTGTACGGCGTCGATCGTGGCGATCAGGTAGTCGTCTGGCAGGTGCGATTCGTCCAGATCGGCAACGGCTTTTTGGGGCCCTGCCAGATAGATCGTGCTGATGCCGGCCGCGTGCGCCACCTCCACCACACCCGCGACCTCGGTGCTGTACCGCGCGTCGGTACCGCAGATGACCGCGGTGTCCAGGCCGCCGGCCTGCTCAGCCGCCGCGGGAATCGCCGTCTCGTCGACCGGTCCGGCGTTGATGGCCTCAATTCCGCCCGACGCCAACAGGTTCGTCGCGAACGTGACGCGGACGTTGTGCTCGGCCAGTGGGCCCAGCGGCAGTAACAACACCCGTGGCCGGGTACCTGTGCGGCGCAGATACGCATCCGAGCGGTCGCGCAGCGCTTCGAAGTCGGCCGCGTATCTGCAGATGCCCATCGCTTCACGTGTCTGAGCATCACCCGTCTGCGGGAGCGCCGGCTCGGCGAGGTTGGGGTACTCGTTGACGCCGGTGATCTTCGTGCGCCGGTGGTCGATGTCGTCGATCCGCTTGTCGCGCACCGCCGCTAGCTCCGCGGCGATGAAGTCCTGCGCGGCGACGAATCCGCCGCGGGCCTCGATCGCCTGGAAGTGGCGCCAGGCCTGCTGCGCCAGCGCCTCGGTCAGGTCCTCCGCGTACCAGGAGCCGCCCGCCGGATCAAGGACCCGACCAATGTTGGACTCTTCGAGCAGCAGCAGCTGGACGTTGCGGGCGATCCGGCGCGAAAAACCGGGGCTCACCCCGGGCGCGCCGCCGGGGATCGCGACGTCGAACGGCTCGACCAAAACCGTGTCCGCACCGCCGATTCCGGCACCGAACGCGGCGACGGTGGTCCGCAACATGTTCACCCACGGGTCGCGCTGCGTCATCATCGGCAGAGAGGTGACTGCGTGCATGGTTGCCGCCCCACTCCCGGGCGCGCCGGCCACCTCGGCCACTCTGGCCCAAAGCTGACGTGCCGCACGGAATTTCGCGATCGTCATGAACTGGTCGTCGTCGGCGGCGAACCGAAAGCTGATCTGCCGCAGCGCCTGCGCCGCGGTGAGCGCGCCAAGCGAGCGTAGGTAGGCCACACCCGCAGCGACGCCGGCCGCCAATTCCCAGGACGCGTTCGCGCCGCGGTTGTGGAAGGCGGGCCCGTCCACGGTGATCGCCCGCACTCCCCCGCGGTAGCCGCCCGCGCGTGAGGCGGTCGCGATGACATCCTCGAGGCTTGGCGCCGGGCGGCCGCTCAGCGACGCGGTCAGCGGGTCGGCACCGAGATCGATCGCCAGCATCGCGTGTTTGTCCTGGTCCACCTGACCCGCCAGGGCCAACAGCGCGTCGGCCGCCGCATTGAAATCGGCACCCGCATCGACGACGACAGGCACCAGCTCCAAGAACACGCCCTCGAGCAGCCGGTCGAGGTCACCGGGCGCGACGCCTGCCCCGCCCACGCGAAGCACCAGCGCGCTGACACCCTCGGTCAACGCCAGCAATACCGCGCCATTCAGTTCGCCGACACGGAGTTCGCCGGCACCGACGGGGGTCGGGAATGCCTCGGCCACCTTCCAACCGGTGTTGACGTCGCGCAGTGCGTCACCGCCGCGAACAAAGGGCCACCGTCCCGGCAGCGGGTCTTCGGGCGGGCTGTCCAGTGCCGTGTACAGCGGCCGGATGGGGAAACCTTCGTACGTCGGTGCGTCCAGTAGGCGTTCCGGTTCGATCGGAAGGCCGGCCGGATCACGCCGCGCGCTCTTGACCAGCACAGCAGCTACTTGTGACCGCCACCGGCCGAGTGCCCGCTGAACCTCGGCGGGGTCGACACCGGCATCTACTGACACGCCATCAGGCTAAATGATGCGCACCGGCCCAACGCCGTAGGGTAAATAGTCGTGATCACTTCGACGGTGCGCGACGCGCTGCGCGGCCTGCGCTTTGCGACCGTCGCGAGCGCACGCCAGCTGTCGCGGCCGCGCATCTTCGCCACGCTGGTCGCAATTGTGATCTTGGTCGCAGTCGCCGTCTTCGTGCCGATGCCGACCGCGCTGCAGCTTCGCGACTGGGCGACGTCGGTCGGGCCGTGGTTCCCGCTCGCGTTCCTCGCCGCCCACCTGGTCGTCACGGTGTTCCCGTTTCCCCGCACCGCCTTCACGCTTGCCGCCGGTCTGCTGTTCGGCCCCGCGCTCGGCGTCGGCCTGGCCGTGTTGGCCAGCACGGCCAGTGCGCTGATCGCGTTGTGGCTGGTGCGCGCGGTCGGCTGGCGGCTCGATCGTCTTGTCAGCCATCCCGCGATCGACACGGTCGATGCCCGGCTAAGCAGACGGGGCTGGCCGGTGGTCTTCTCGCTGCGATTGATCCCCGCCGTGCCGTTCTCGGTGATCAACTACGCCGCAGGCGCATCGGCGGTGCGCACGGTGCCCTACACGCTGGCCACGTTCGTCGGCCTGATGCCGGGCACTTTGGCCGTCGTGGTGCTCGGCGACGCGCTGACCGGACACATCAGCCCCCTGCTGTTTGTGGTGTCGCTGTGCACGGGCAGCATCGGCATCGTGGGGCTGGCGTTGGAGTTCCGCGCGCATCGCCGCGAACAGCATCGCCGCGAACAGGTAGCCCGCGAAGCGCGCGCAGAACCGGTGTCGGTCTAGCGGCCCTGCTCCCCCGGCCCCGCCTACTCAACCAAGCGGATCCCCATGCCGCGGTCCCTGCGGCTGTTGGTAGTGGGTCGGCTGCTGCTCCTGCTGCGACAACGGCGGGTACTGCATCTGCAGAGGGCTCGCCGGAGCCGCCGGGATGGCGCTGAGATCTGAAGATCGCGCATCTGCCACGGCGGCGGCGACCGCCTGAGCTATCTCGGGGTCGGTTTGGGTGTTGAACCAGCCGGCCACCTCGGCCGAGTCGTCCTCTGGTTTCGGCAGATTCTCCTCGACCGGCGACGGCTGATAGCGGAACACCCCATCATCACCCGGCGCACCAAGCAGCTTCGTGAAGCCCTGCAGCGCCGAGCCGAAGTCGCTCGGCACCACCCACACCTTGTTCGCCTCGCCCCTGGCCATCAGCGGCAGGGTTTGCAGATACTGGTAGGCCAGCAACTCCGGGGTGGGCCGCCCGGCCTTTATCGCCGCGAACGTCTTCTCGATGGCCTTTGCCTGACCCTGTGCCTGCAGGTATTGCGCCGCACGCTCGCCCTGGGCCCGCAGCATCCGCGATTGCCGGTCCGCCTCGGCCGCCAGGATCGCGGCCTGTTTGGCACCCTCGGCCGCCAGGATCTGTGCCTGTTTCTGACCCTCGGCCTGCTTGATCGACGCCTCGCGCACACCTTCGGCATTGAGGATCATGGCCCGCTTCTCGCGGTCGGCCCTCATCTGCTTTTCCATCGAGTCCTGGATCGACGGCGGGGGATCGATACTGCGCAGCTCCACGCGCGCCACCCTCAGGCCCCACCGGCCGGTGGCCTCGTCGAGTACACCGCGGAGCTGGCCGTTGATCTGGTCGCGCGAGGTGAGGGCCTGTTCCAGCGTCATGCCGCCCACCACGTTGCGCAGTGTCGTGGTGGTCAGCTGCTCGACCCCGACGATGTAGTTGCTGATCTGGTACACCGCCGCCTGCGGGGTGGTGACTTGAAAGTAGACGACGGTGTCGATGTTGACCGTCAGGTTGTCCTCGGTGATCACCGGCTGCGGCGGGAACGACACCACCCGCTCGCGCAGGTCGACCCGCGCGCGGATCCTGTCGATGAACGGCAGCAGCAGCGTGACCCCTCCGGACACCGTCTTCTTGTAGCTCCCCAGCCGCTCGATCACGGCGGCCTCGGCCTGCGGGATCAGTGCCACTGACTTGAAGACGACGATGATCACGAAGACCACCAAGATCAGCACCACAATCGCCGCGAGAGCACCACCATTCATGCGGGTTCCTTCCGTTGTGTCGTCCAGGCTTCTCTAGACGATCTTCGAGACGACCGCCGTGGCGCCGTCAATGTGGACGACGGTGACGTGGTCGCCCGGTTGGTAGATATCGTCGTCGTTCAGCGGCCGGGCCGTCCACACCTGACCGTCAAGCTTTACCTGGCCTTCGTGCCGTGCCACCCGGTCGAGCACCAGCGCGCTCTTGCCCTCGAGCGCCTTCATCGGTTCCGGCAGGCCTTTGACGCCGATCAATCGCTTGCGCAGCACGGGACGAACGCCCATGAGCAACAGCACCGACACGATCAGGAAAACCAGCCCGTCCACCCAGATCGGCAAGCCGAAAAGCCAGTTGGTTGCGGCCGCGGCCAGCGCGCCCCCGCCGAGCATCAACAAGAAAAGGTCGCCGGTGAGCACCTCCGCGCCCGCCAGCACCAGCGCGGCGATCAGCCAGATGAGCGCCACAGGCATGCTGCCACCCTAGCGCCAAACCGGCCGGGCTCGCGCCGAACTATTACACTCGGCCATCATGTGGTGCCCGAGCGTGTCGCTGTCGGTGTGGGCCAATGCCTGGCTCGCGGGATCGGCTGCGCCTGACGACGTTCTCGACGCGTTATCGCTCTGGGCGCCACAGCATTTCGTAACCGCCTACGATTCCGTGACGGCCGGCCACACCGGGCTGCCGTGGCCGGATCTCGACGAGGCGTCCGTCGTCACGCTGCTCCAGACGTTGCGGACCACCGCGGCGCGGGCGCGCGTCGCCGAGCCCGCCATCAGCATCGTGTTGCCAGTCCCAGGCGACGTGCGCGGGTTGGTCGCGGGCACTGCGTTCGAGTACGACGCATTGGCCGCCTCTGAGGCGGTGGTGGTGGCAGGCGAGGCCGGATCGGCCATCGGTCTGGTACCCGAGTTCGACTACGGCGATGGTGAATCCGACCCCGAAGAGCATGAGACATCGCCGCAGGCACTGGTGTGGACGGTCTACTCGCTGCCCGGGGCGCCGGCGCCTGATCACCCCGACCTGGGCGAGGCCGAATATGCGTTGCGGTCCGCGGTGCGCTCTGCCGCCGACGCGTTGGGCGCCATCCGCCCGGGTTTCGATGTCAGCGACCCGCGCGGCATGGTGGAGCAGCTGCTGGAATGCGCGCGTGCCCATCGCGCTCCCGACGGCGCGCCTTCGCGGGCGCTGCGGGTGCTGGAGAACGCGGCCCACGTCGAGGCGATCCTGCGCGTCAGTTCGGGCCTGATGCCCATCGGCACTCAGATGTCGGAGGCGCAGATCGCAAGCGACGCGCTCAAACCTCTGTCCGCGGTGGTCCGCTCGGCTCGGATGGCTGCGGTCAGCGACATCCTTCACTCGGCCTGGCGACGCTAGCCCACCACGCAATCGGGCGAACACGGCGCGCCATTGACGCTGCAGCCGTATCCCGGAACAGGGTCGGGTCCAACCACTCTCGCGGGCGGCGCACCGGTTCTCAACTCGTCGACGAGGTCGACGGCCAGCCGCGCGAAACGCGGGTCGGCGTTGGGGGTGGCGGCGCGCGCGAACGCGATGCCCGCGGCCTCCGCCTGCCGGCGCAGCTCGTTGTCGAGGTCCCACACCACCTCGATGTGGTCGGCGACAAAGCCGATCGGGCACACGATGACCGCCGCGGTGCCGTCGGCGGCCAGCGCGGTCAGATGGTCCGCAACGTCGGGCTCCAGCCACGGAATCCGCGGCGGCCCCGAGCGCGATTGCCACACCTGGTCGAACTGCGGGTAACCGGCCGCGGCGGCCACCAGCCCGGCCGCATACGCGACCTGACTGCTGTACAGCTCATGCCCGCAACGTGAATGCGCCCGCACCGGAATGGAATGCGCGGTAAACACAAGCCGGGCCTTGTCGCGGACGGCGCCCGGCAGCGTCGCGGCCGCCGCGCCGATCCCCTCGGCGAACATCTCCACCAGCAGCGGGTGGTCGAAGTAATGCCGCAGTTTCACGAGCTCCGGTGCGCCATCGCCGGCAGCGCGCCGGGCCCGCACGATGTCCTCGAGGTACTGCGTGCAGCTCGAGTAGCCGCCCCACGCCGACGTCGTGAACACCGCCGCCCGCCGGATCCCGTCGTCGCGCATCGTGGCGACCGTGTCCTCGATGTAGGGCTCCCAGTTGCGGTTTCCGAAGTACACCGGCAGCTCCGTATCGCGGCGGGCGAGCTCGGCGCGGATCTGCTCGATCAACTCACGATTGATCGCGTTGATCGGCGACACGCCACCGAAATGCAGGTAGTGCTGCGCGACGTCGTCCAGCCGCTCCGGCGGTATCCCGCGCCCCCGCGTGACGTTCTCGAGGAATGGTCGCACCTGCTCGGGCCCCTCGGGGCCGCCGAACGACAGCAACAGGACGGCGTCGAACTCCATTACAGCAATTGGGTGCTGGCGCCGCCGTCGGCGTAGATGACCGTCCCGGTGGTGGCGGGCAGCCAATCGGACATCAAGGCGCACACCGTCTTCGCCACCGGGGTAGCGTCCTTCATGTTCCAGCCTAGCGGCGCCCGCTGGTCCCAGCCCTCCTCCAGCAGCTGTATCTGACCACTGGCCTCGTCACCAAGCGCGCCGCCGACGATCGCGCTCATGGCCAGTGTTCGAATGGGGCCCGCAGCAACGAGATTCGACCGTACGCCGAATTGGCCGGCTTCCCGCGCGACGAACCGGTTCACCGACTCCAGTGCGCTCTTCGCCACGGTCATCCAGTTGTAGGCCGGCATCGCCCGCGTCGGGTCGAAATCCATGCCGACAATCCCGCCACCGCTGTTCATGATCGGCAGCACCGCCTTGGCCAGCGATGCGTACGAAAAAGCGGAGATGTGGATGCCTTTCGCGACGTCCCCGAAAGGCGCTTCGAAGAACGGGTTCACCCCCATCCCGCTGGGCGGCATGTACCCGATCGAATGCACGACGCCGTCGAGCTTGTTGCCTTCGCCGATCACCTCGGTCACCCGGCCGGCCAGGGAGGCGAGGTGCTCGTCGTTCTGCACGTCCAGCTCCAGCAGCGGCGCCTTGTGCGGCAACCGGTCCACGATCCGCTGGATCAGCCGCATCCGGTCGAAACCGGTCAGGACCAGCTCGGCACCGGCCTCCTGCGCGACCCTCGCGATATGGAAGGCGATCGACGAGTCGGTGATGATCCCGGTGACGAGGATCCGCTTGCCTTCGAGAAACCCTGCCATGTCAGTCCATCTCTCCTAGTGGCCCATGCCCAGGCCGCCGTCGACCGGTATCACCGCGCCGGAGATGTAACCGGCGTCCTCGGAGGCCAGGAAGCTGATCACACCCGCGACCTCCTCGACGTAGCCGATCCGCTGCAGCGGGATGGCCTGCAGCGCGATGTCCTGCTGCTTCTGGTCGAGCGCGCGGGTCATGGCGGTGTCGATGAAGCCCGGCGCGACGACGTTGGCGGTGATCGACCGCGATCCCAGCTCACGGGTGAGCGAGCGTGCCATGCCGACGAGACCGGCCTTGGACGCCGAGTAGTTCGCCTGCCCCGGCAGGCCGGTGAGCCCGGCCACCGAGCCCATGAAGATCATCCGGCCGAACCGCTTCTTGATCATGTTGCGCGACGCCCGCTTGGCCACCCGGAACACGCCGGTCAGGTTGGCGTCGATGACCTTTTCGAAGCTCTCGTCGCTCATCCGCATGATGAGCATGTCGGCGGTGACCCCGGCGTTGGCCACCAGCACCTCGACCGGCCCCTGGTGCTCCTCCACCCGGGAGAAGGCCGCGTCGACGGCGGCGGTGTCGGTGACGTCGCACTCGACGGCGAACAAGTCGTCGTCCGGCGCGCCGGAACCGCGGTGGGTCACGGCGACCTTGTGTCCGTCGGCGGCCAGCCGGCGCGCGATGGCCAGCCCGATGCCACGGTTTCCGCCGGTCACCAACACGGAACGAGAGACGAAGGCCGGTCGGCCTGCAGCGGCCTGACCCGCGGTGTCGGCTGGATTGTCAGTCACAGTCATGCCCGCCAACTTAACGTGTGACCTGCGTGAGGCCGAAATCGGCGCACAACCGCTAGTTCGGCAGGCGCCGGTTGATCAGCAGCGCCGCCAGCGCCGCCAGGGCCAGCACCAGCGAACCGAGCCGCAGCCATCCGGTGCTGGCATCGCCGCGGATCGTTTCGTAGCCGATCTGCTGCTGCAACGTCGAGTAGACGCCCTTCAGCTCGGAGAGGTTGGACGCGCTGTAGGACTGCCCGCCGGACAGTTGCGCGACCTTCTTCATCGTCTCGTCGTCGACGGGCACCGGTTGGCGCTGGTTGTTGATCTCGACGTAGCCATACGGCGTGCCGAAGGAGATCGTCGAGATCGGCACACCCTGGTCCTTGGCGGTGCGCGCCGCGGTGTAGGCGCCCTTCGGGTTGTCGGGGTTGGACGGCACCGTCTCCTTACCGTCGGAGAACAGCACGATCCGCGCAGGCGGCGGAGTGTCGCCGCCGCCGATCACCGCACCCACGGTCGCGATGGCCTGCAATGCGGTGAAGATGCCCTCGCCGGTCGCGGTGCGGTCGGCCACCTGCAACTTGTCGATCGCCTGTTTGGTCGCGTCGCGGTTGGTGGTCGGCGACACCAATACGGTCGCGGTGCCCGCGTACGCGATGAGACCGAGGTTGATGCCGGCGGTCAGCTCGTCCGCGAATTGCTTGGCCGCCACTTGGGCCGCAGCCAGCCGGTTCGGCTCGATGTCGGTGGCACGCATCGACTGCGACACGTCGATGACGAGCATCACCACCGCGCGGTTGCGGGGGATCCGCACGTCGCGAGTGGGCCCGGCCATCGCGATGGTGAACAGCACGAGGGATACCACCAACAGAACCGCAGGCAAGTGCCGCCAGCGGTTCGGCCGTTGCGGCGCAACGCTTTCCAGCAACTCCATGTTGGCGAACCGCAGCACCCGGCGCTGGCGTGCGAGTTGCGCGGCGATGTACAGGCCGACCAGGACAAGGACGACGAGCAGGAAGATGAAGTACCACGCGTGGTCGAAGCCGGTGAGCGACATCGGGCCCAGCAGCGGTATGTTCATGCCGATCCCGATGCTTCGCAGCGTGTCATTACACCGGCGTAACTAGGCCATGTCATTTCAGTTGTGTCATTCACTAGCGTCCCGCGAGCGCTCCCCGACGCCGGTTGCTGACGAACCGCACCACGTCGGCGATCCAGTCGCGGTCGGTGCGCAAGCACAGCAGCGGAGCGTCACACCGGCGCAGGGTGCGCGCCACCTCCGCACGGTGTGCCGCCGCGGCCTTCTCGAAGTCGTTGCGCAGCTTCGCGTCGATGGTGAATTCTCTGGTCACCCCGGTCTCGGCGTCCTGCAGGATCACGTCGCCGACGTCGGGCAGCTCGACGTCGCGCGGGTCGAGGACCTCAATGCCCAGTACCTCGTGACGGCTCGCGATGGCCCGCAGCGGCCGCATCCAGTTGATCGGCCCGAGGAAGTCGCTGATGATCACCGCCATGCCACGACGGCGTTCCGGTCGGCGCAACTCCTCGATCGCCGCGGCCAGATCACCTCGCACGCCAACCGGTGCTCGCGGTGAGGTCGCGATCGCCCGCAGCAGGGTGTGCTCGTGCATCCGGCCTGACAACGCCGGCACCCGAATGACGTCCTGCCCGTTGGCAATCAGCGCGCCCAGCCGGTTTCCGCCGCCGCTGTTGAGGAACGCGATCGCCGCCGCGGCGGCCACCGCGAGGTCGCGCTTCTCGCATCCCGTGGTACCGAAATCCAGGCTCGCCGACATGTCGACCACCAGCCACGTCTCCAGCTCGCGGTCGGCGATCATCTGCCTGACATGTGGCGAGGTGGTTCGTGCGGTCACCGACCAGTCCATCCGGCGTACGTCGTCGCCCGGCTGGTAGAGCCTCGACTCGCCGGCTTCGCTGCCCGGGCCGGGAATCAGGCCAAGGTGGTCGCCATGAAGGACGCCGTCGAGCTTTCGCCTGACCGTCAGCTCCAGCTTCCGCAACGCGGCCGACAGCTCCGGATCGCGGATCTCGCCACGCTCCAGCGACGGCAGGTCGACTGTCCGACCAGCGGAAGGACTCACCGCCCGCTAGCCGCGGCCGCCGCTGCCGGCACCACCGGGTGCAACGAATGGCCTTGCTGCGGAACGGCATTCACCTGTGGCATGGCCACCGTTTGCAGAATCCGGGTGATGACGGTCTCCGCCGAGATCTCGTCGGCGAGTGCGTCGTAGGTAAGCACCAGCCGGTGGCGCAGCACATCCGGGATGACCTCGAGGACGTCCTGCGGGATGACGTAGTCGCGGCCGCGGACCAGCGCCAGCGCCCGGGCGGCGGCGATGATGCCCAGCGACGCACGTGGGGATGCGCCGTAGGCGACCCACGCCTTCGCGTCGGGCATGCCGAACTGGTCGGGGCGGCGGCTGGCCGTGACGACGCGGACCACATAGTCGACGAGAGCGTGGTGGACGAAGATGGTGGCGGCGACGTCTTGCAGTCGGAGCAGGTCGCCCGGTTCGAGAATCTGCTTCGGCTGCGGGGGCGTCACACCCATCCGGTAGATGATCTCCCGCTCCTCTTCCGGCGACGGGTAGTCGATGTTGATCTTGAACAGGAAGCGGTCGCGCATCGCTTCGGGCAGCGCGTAGACGCCCTCTTGCTCGATCGGGTTCTGGGTCGCCATGACCAGGAACGGCTTCGGCATCGGGAAGGTCTTGCCGCCGATCGACACGTGCCGTTCGGCCATCACCTCAAGCAGCGCGGACTGCACCTTGGCAGGTGCGCGGTTGATCTCGTCGGCGAGGATGAAGTTGGCAACCACCGGGCCGAGCTCGATGTCGAACTCCTCCTTGCCCTGGCGGTAGATCCGGGTACCGATGATGTCGGTGGGCACCAGGTCGGGCGTGAACTGGATGCGGGCGAATGTGCCGCCCACCACCCGGGCGAATGTCTCGACCGCGAGCGTCTTGGCAACGCCGGGCACGCCTTCCAGCAGGACGTGGCCCTTGGCAAGCAGGCCAACCAGCATCCGCTCGACGAGCTGGTCCTGGCCGACGATGATCCGCTTGACCTCATAGACGGCCCGCTCCAGGGTGTGCACCTCGGATGCGAGCCCGCCGTTGCGGTCAGGCGGTGGACTGCCGGCCTGGGTGACCTGCCCACCCGGGTGGCCGGGTCCCCCGCCTGGGCCCGAAAAACCTCCGGGGCCCTGTGGCGGCCCACCTGGTGAACTCATGAATAAGGTCCTCCAACGCTGTCGATAGGGGTGTGTCCTCGTCAACTATTCCAGGCGTCCGGAATTCCGTCGACGTAGGTTCGCCGGTAACGGCCTTGGCGGCGCGTCAGCTCTCGATGATGCGGGTCAAATACGGCGTCATGCCAGGAGTACGCACCGGGCTGACCGTGACCTTTCCGGCCAGCGACGACGCCTCGAGCATCTGGCCGTTGCCGAGGAACATCGTCACGTGCTGGCTGCCGCCTGGCCCGTAGAAGATCAGATCCCCACGTTTGGCCTGCGACGGCGGAATGTGCCGGCCCGCGTTGTACTGGTCCCCGGAAAAGCGCGGGATCAGCACTCCGACACCGGCGAACGCGTAGCGCATCAGCCCCGAGCAGTCGAACCCCACGATGTCGGCACCGTCGTCGACGCCGGTGGTGGGCCCGTTCAGGCTGCCGCCGCCCCATGAGTACGGGACACCCATCTGCGATCCGGCGCGGCGGATCACGTACTCGATCGCCTGCGCCCCCTCGACGCGTCCCGGCGCGGCGACACCGGTGTTGGGGAAAAGGCCCAAACTGCCGAGGAACTTGCGGCCCAGGTCCATCGTCGTCTGCGCGGCCTGCGCGCTGGCCTGCAGCGACGCGTTGGCGACCGCCACCGGGTCGCCGGGAGCGCCGGCGCTGAGGGTCTTCGGCAGCGTCGGGTCCCACTGCCCTCCGTCAGGGTCGGCCGCCGCCGGTGAGGCAAACGCGATCAGCAGCGGCGCAAGGATCATGCAGACGATCTGGAGCAGTTGCGTTCGGCGCAAGAGCGATCACCACCTGTTCAGTACTCGATGAAGCGCACGACATACGGCGTCATGCCGCTGGTGCGAACGCGAGAGACCTTGACCGGCACCCCGGTCTGCTGAGCCTCGAGCATCTCGCCGTCGCCGAGGTAGAGGGTCACGTGCTGGCTGCCCCCCGGCCCGTAGAAGATGACGTCGCCGCGGCGCATCTGCGACGACGGGATTTTGCGGCCGGCGTTGTATTGCGAGCCCGAGTAGTGCGGCAGCCTGATGCCCACGCCGGCGAACGCGAACAGGATCAGCCCGGAGCAGTCGAACCCCACGGTGCCGGCACCGTCGTCGATCCCTCGGCTTGGTCCCGCCGCGGTGCCACCGCCCCACGAGTACGGCACGCCGATCTGGGACATGGCCCGGCGGATCACGTACTCGGACGCCTGTTGCCCGTACACCCGCGGGATGCGCCCGTTGGTGATCCCGGTGTCGGTCGGGCTGATGATGCCGAGCTGGGTGAGGAACTGTCGGCCCATGTTCGCGGTTACCTGCGACGAGGTCGCCGAAATGCCCAGCAGGGAGTTGATGATCGCGATCGGGTCGCCACTCACGAACGCGCTCGGTATCGCGGGCAGCGTGGGATCCCACAGGGAGGCGTCCCAATTGCTGGTATTGCTTTGCGGCGCTGCCGGACCCGCCCCGGGCGTGCTCCAACGATCCCCTGGCGTGGCCGCCGCCGCCGGTACGGCGGCCGGTGCCGGCCAGGAGGCACGGGCGGCGTCCAGCCGTGCCTTGGCCGCGTCGCGCTCGGCGGCCAACCGATCGACCGCTGCCTTCTGGTCGCCGAACTGCCGCTGCACATCGGTCAGCGCCGTGACCGCTTCATCCTGGCTGCGCTGAGCGTCGGCCGCCGCCTGGTCGGCTTTCTGCTGAGCGGCCCGAGCCACCGATTCCCTGTTCACTTGCTCGGTCCGGGTCCGCTGAAGATCCGCGAGGGTCTGTTTGGCGCTGATCGCCAGCGCCTCGCCCGCCGACGCGGTCGCGATGACGTCCTCGGGGCTCGTCGCCGAGACGTAGGAACCCGACGGTCCGTTGATGTAGGACGCGGCGGCGAACGTGTCGAAGCGCTGCTGCGCCGCGGAGATCGCGGCGGAGGCGTCGTCGACCGCGCGCTGGCTGGCCGCCAGCTCGGTCTTGGCCGCGTCGACCTGTTCACGCGCCGTCTGCACGTCGACGATCGCCTTGTTGACGGACTCTTGGCGGGATTGCACTGCCGCGCCGACGTCCTGCAGCTTCTGGTCCGCGTCGGCGACCGTGGCGATCAGGGTCGCGATGTCGTTCGGAGAGGCTGGGGCTGGTTGGGCGGCGCCGAGTCCGGGAGTCGATAACAGCAGCCCGACCGCCACTGCGGCCGCGCATACCGAGTGGCGGGTGCGTGTCATGACTCCCGTCTCCTCGGTAGGTGCCTCGTCGCGTCGGCATACATCGGTGGCCGCACTCCCAGAGTCACTGGCAACACATGGACAACACAAGTAGCCATACGCACCGTACGTCACTTTTGACACTGAAGACACTTACGTCACAAACTACAGCCCTGTAATTAAAGCGGTTGTGACCAATTAGTTATCCCGGCGAATTCAATGTCCGCCGTGGTGTGGGAAGTAAGCGCGTGTGGGAAGTAAGCGCGAAGTCAGGGCGCGGGCTGGGCCTCGGGTTCGGCCCGGCGCCGCCCGCGGACTTGAAACACCCGAACGAGCACGGTCGCGATCGCGACCACGACGAGGAGAACGATCGTCAACGCGGTCCACGGGAAACCGGGCGTCTGCAGTTGACTGACGAAATTCTTCGCCGATTGGACGGGGTTACCACCGGTTTTGGCCACATCCTGTCCGGCTTCCAACGTCACGCGGTCATAGTTCGGGCTGTACGTTCCGGCCCACATCGGGCTGATGACAAGCACGGTGGAACCCGGGTAGGCGTGGCCTACGTCAGTGGCGACGTCGCGAAGCGGTGTGTCGATCGGCGGATTCTGTGGCACCACGACGACTTTGAGGTCGATGCCCTTGTGCTTGGCGTCGGCGACCACTTGGCGCAAGCCCGCGATGTCCGCGTCCTTGGGTGCGCTCACCCCATCGTCGGCGAGGTCGATGATGACCTGGTTCATGCACTGGTCGGGCGGCGTCGCCGGCGACGCTCCAACGGTCGCGCACAACTCGTTGGGGATATACAGCGGAATCTGCGGCATCGTCACGGCCATGACCGTACCCGAGGTGGGTTCGGAGTCATTCAAGAAAACGGCCCCGGCCTAGTGAAAAAGGACAAGCGTACTGTTAGAATCGGAGGTACCGGCGACAACAGCCCGCCGCCGATCGACAACTTAACTGGGAGTGAATGTGAGCAGCGCAGAATCGGTCAATTCGTTTTCAGCCCGCGACACCCTGAAGGTCGGCGACAAGACCTATCAGATCTACCGCCTCGCCGCCGTCGACGGCACCGACAAACTCCCGTACAGCCTGAAAGTCCTGGCCGAGAATCTGCTCCGCACCGAGGACGGCTCCAACATCACCGCCGATCACATCCGCGCCATCGCGCAGTGGGATCCGAACGCCGACCCGAGCGTCGAAATTCAGTTCACCCCGGCGCGGGTGATCATGCAGGACTTCACCGGCGTGCCGTGCATCGTCGACCTCGCGACGATGCGCGAGGCCGTCGGCGATCTTGGCGGCGACCCCGGCAAGGTGAATCCACTGTCGCCGGCCGACCTGGTGATCGACCACTCCGTCATCGCCGACCTCTTCGGCCGTGCCGACGCGTTCGAACGTAACGTCGAGATCGAGTACCAACGCAACGGCGAGCGCTACCAGTTCTTACGTTGGGGACAGGGCGCTTTCGATGACTTCAAGGTCGTGCCGCCCGGCACCGGCATTGTGCACCAGGTGAACATCGAGTATCTGGCGTCGGTGGTGATGGACCGCGACGGGGAGGCCTACCCGGACACCTGCGTGGGCACCGACTCACACACCACGATGGTCAACGGCCTTGGCGTGCTGGGCTGGGGCGTGGGCGGCATCGAGGCCGAGGCCGCGATGCTGGGCCAGCCGGTGTCGATGCTCATCCCCCGTGTGGTCGGCTTCAAGTTGACCGGCGAGATCCAGCCCGGCGTCACGGCCACCGACGTGGTGCTCACCGTCACCGAGATGCTGCGCAAGCACGGCGTGGTCGGCAAGTTCGTCGAGTTCTACGGCGCAGGTGTGGCAGAGGTGCCGTTGGCCAACCGTGCGACACTCGGCAACATGAGCCCCGAATTCGGTTCCACTGCAGCAATTTTCCCGATCGACCAGGTCACCATCGACTACCTGAAGATGACGGGCCGCAGCGACGAGCACTGTGCGCTCGTCGAGGCCTACGCCAAGGAACAGGGCATGTGGCACGAAGCGAACCACGAGCCACGTTTCTCCGAGTACATCGAGCTCAACTTGGCCGACGTGGTGCCCTCGATCGCCGGCCCGAAGCGCCCGCAGGACCGCATCGCGCTGTCCGACGCAAAGTCCGCATTCCGCAAGGACATCCACAACTACGTTGAAAACTCGGCGGAGAACCCTGTTCCGCACACCAAGCTCGACGAAGCCGTCGAGGAGAGTTTCCCGGCCAGCGACCCGGCGATCCTGTCGTTCGCCGACTACGACGCGGACATGCCGTCGGCGGCCAACGGCGCCGCGGGCCGGCCGACCAGCCCGGTCGGCGTGAAGTCCGACGAGCGCGGAGAATTCGTGCTCGACCACGGCGCAGTGGTCATTGCCGCGATCACCTCGTGCACCAACACGTCCAATCCCCAGGTGATGCTCGGGGCGGCGCTGTTGGCCAAGAGCGCCGTGGAGAAGGGGCTGACGTCCAAGCCGTGGGTGAAGACGTCGATGGCGCCGGGCTCGCAGGTGGTCAGCGACTACTACGACAAGGCCGGGCTGTGGCCCTACCTGGAGAAGCTGGGCTTCTACCTTGTCGGCTACGGCTGCACCACGTGCATCGGTAACTCGGGTCCGCTGCCCGACGAGATCAGCAAGGCGGTCAACGACAGCGACCTCTCGGTCACCGCGGTGCTGTCGGGCAACCGCAACTTCGAGGGCCGGATCAACCCGGATGTGAAGATGAACTACCTGGCCTCTCCCCCGCTGGTGATCGCATACGCGCTTGCCGGAACCATGGATTTCGATTTCGAGCACGACCCGCTCGGCACGGACTCGGACGACAACGACGTGTTCCTCCGCGATATCTGGCCGTCGCAGAAGGACATCACCGACACCATCGCGTCGTCGATCAATCGGGAGATGTTCGTCAAGAACTACGCGGACGTGTTCAAGGGCGACGATCGTTGGCGCAATCTGCCGACGCCCACCGGCAACACTTTCGATTGGGATGTGAAGTCGACCTATGTCCGCAAGCCCCCGTACTTTGACGGAATGCCGGCCGAGCCCGAGCCGGTCACCGACGTTAGCGGTGCGCGCGTGCTTGCGCTGCTCGGTGATTCGGTGACCACCGACCACATCTCGCCGGCTGGCAGCATCAAACCCGGCACACCCGCCGCGACGTACCTGGACGAGCACGGGGTCGGGAAGAAGGACTACAACTCCTACGGTTCCCGGCGCGGCAACCACGAGGTCATGATCCGCGGCACGTTCGCGAACATCCGGCTGCGCAATCAACTGCTCGACGACGTGTCGGGCGGCTACACCCGCGACTTCACCCAGCAGGGCGGGCCACAGGCGTTCATCTATGACGCGGCGCAAAACTATGCCGCGCAGAACATTCCGCTGGTGGTGCTCGGCGGAAAGGAGTACGGCTCCGGGTCGTCGCGGGACTGGGCCGCCAAGGGCACCGCGCTATTGGGGGTGCGCGCGGTGATCGCCGAGTCCTTCGAGCGCATTCACCGCTCGAACCTGATCGGCATGGGTGTGATTCCACTGCAGTTCCCGGACGGTCAGTCGGCGTCGTCGTTGAAGCTGGACGGCACCGAGGTCTACGACATCACCGGCATCGAGGAACTCAACGGTGGCTCGACGCCGCGCACCGTGCACGTCAAGGCGACCAAGGAGGACGGCAGTGCGGTCGAATTCGACGCGGTGGTCCGCATCGACACTCCCGGCGAGGCCGACTACTACCGCAACGGCGGCATCCTGCAGTACGTGCTACGCAGCATGCTGAGGTCCTGACCGGCTAACGACGATGCCACGCGTCAGCGAGGAGCACCTGGCGGCTCGTCGCCGTCAGATATTGGACGGCGCTCGACGTTGTTTTGCCCAGCACGGCTACGACAGAGCCACGGTGCGTCGGCTCGAGCAGGCGATCGGGCTGTCGCGCGGGGCGATATTCCACCACTTCCGCGACAAGGACGCGCTGTTCTTCGAGCTGGCCCGGGAAGACGCAGAGCGGATGGCCGACGTCGCATCCCGCGAGGGGCTGATCCAGGTGATGCGGGACATGCTTGCCGCCCCGGATCAATTCGACTGGCTGGCAACTCGATTGGAGATTGCCCGCAAACTGCGCAACGACCCGGCGTTTCACCGCGGCTGGTCCGAGCGGTCCGCGGAGCTGTCCGCGGCGACGTCTGAGCGGTTGCGACGGCAGAAGAAGGCCGGGCGGCTGCGCGACGATGTTCCCGACGACGTGCTGCAGTGCTATCTCGATCTGGTGCTCGACGGGCTGGTGGCAAGACTGGCGTCGGGGGATGATCCGGCGCGGCTGTCAGCGGTCCTCGACCTGGTCGAGGAGTCGGTGAGGAATCGCTAGTCGGCGATCAGCCGACCCGTCTGCGGGTGTGGTTCGGGCCACCACGGCTGCGCATCGTCGTGCCCGACTCGCGAAGCATGCTGTGAATCGACCCGTACGAGCGACCGGTCGCCGCGACCAACGACCTGATGCTCGCACCGTGCTCATATCGGTTTCGCAGCTCGTGTACCAGTTCGTCGCGAACCTTGTCCGGCTTTGTCATCGCCATCTCCCCACTCTGAAAGCACCCCGCAACCAGAGAGTAAGGAAACCGACGGCGGGATGGGGGCGATTTGGCCGAAATCGCTTGGGGCAGCGATCAGGCCAACTCGATCAGGTCCCGGTAGTCCCCGGACCAGTAATCTTCGGTGCCGTCGGGCAGCAACACCACCCGCTGCGGGCCGAGCGCTTCCGCGGCGCCCGGATCGTGCGTCACCAGGACCACCGCGCCGACGTAGCTGCGCAGCGCGTCGAGCACCTGCTCCCGCGATGCCGGATCGAGGTTGTTGGTGGGCTCGTCGAGCAGCAGAACATTTGCGGTCGACGCCACCAACCCGGCCAGCGCCAGACGCGTCTTCTCGCCACCGGACAGCGTTCCGGCCAGTTGGTCGAGTTGCGGCCCGCTGAACATGAACGCGCCGAGCAGCCCGCGCAGATCCTGCTCCCCGCTGTCCGGGGCCGCGTGCCGGATGTTCTCCCACACCGTGGTTGCGTCGTCGAGCGTGTCGTGCTCCTGGGCGAAATAGCCGATCTTGCAGCCGTGTCCGGGCTCGAGCACGCCGGTGTCGGCGGCCTCAACACCGGCCAGCAGCCGCAGCAGCGTCGTTTTGCCGGCGCCGTTGAGGCCCAGCACCACGACTCTCGACCCGCGGTCGATCGCCAGGTCGACACCGCTGAACACCTCGAGCGAGCCGAAGGTTTTGGTCAGCCCCTTGGCCACCAACGGCGTGCGCCCGCACGGGGCCGGGGTCGGGAACTTGATCCGGGCCACCTTGTCGGCCACCCGCTCGTCATCCAGGCTCGCCATCATGCGATCGGCCCGCCGCAGCATATTCTGTGCGGCAACGGCTTTGGTGGCCTTGGCGCCCAGCTTCGCAGCCTGCGTTCGCAGCGCGGCCGCTTTTCGTTCCGCGTTGGAACGTTCGCGGCGGCGGCGCTGCTCATCCGTGGCCCGCGCATCGAGATACTTGCGCCACGTCATGTTGTAGATGTCGACCTCTCCGCGCACCGCGTCGAGGAACCACACCCGGTTCACGACGTCGGCGAGAAGATCGACGTTGTGACTGATCACCACGAGGCCGCCGGTGTGTGTCTGCAAGAAATCACGCAGCCAACCGAGCGAATCCGCGTCGAGGTGGTTGGTCGGCTCGTCGAGCAGGAGCGTGACAGACGAATCGGCACCCGCGCCTCCACCGTCAGCGGCCGCGAACAGGATGCGCGCCAGTTCGACGCGTCGTCGCTGCCCGCCCGACAACGTGCGAAGCTGCTGCGTCAGGACGCGGTCCGGCAAGCCCAGGCTCGAACAGATGCGGGCAGCCTCACTTTCGGCGACGTATCCGCCGAGAGCGGCGAACCGCTCCTCGAGTTGACCGTACCGGCGCACCGCGCGGTCTCGCTCGACGTCGTCGACGACCTCGGCCATGACCGCCTGTTGCTTCTCCAGCTCCGCCAGCAGCGTGTCCAGCCCGCGTGCCGACAACACCCGGTCGCGCGCCAGTACGCCCAGGTTGCCCTCCCTGGGATCCTGTGGGAGGTAACCGATTCCGCCCTTGCGCTGGATCGCGCCCGCATACGGCTCGGACTCACCCGCGAGGATCCGCATCGTGGTGGTCTTGCCGGCGCCGTTGCGGCCGACCAGGCCGATCCGGTCCCCCGGCTGCACGCGGAGCGCCGATCCCCCCGCGGACAGCAGGATCCGCGCGCCGGCGCGGACCTCCAGGTCCGTTGCGGTGATCACGGAAACGCTCCTCTAGCTATTCGCGATCGTCGGTGAACACCGGGGATCGCTTTTCGGCACGCGCGGCGACGGCCTCTTCGAAGTTTGCAGTAAGCAGGCGCACGAAGAGCTGCCCAAGGCCTTCGGCCTGCATGTGTCCCTCCAGAGTACCGGCGTCCAGGCCCGTCCACAGTGTGCGCTTGGTCAACTCGACACCAGGGCGCGAGAACGCGGCGATTTGCTCGGCGACCTGATAGCAGGTCTCCAGCAAAAGGCCGCCGGGCACTTTCCGCGAGACCAACCCGATCCGCTCCGCCTCGTCCGCGTCGACGTCGCGGCCGGTGAGCATGATCTCGAAGGCCCGCGATGCCCCGATCGCGCGCGGCAGCAGATAGCTGAGCCCGAGTTCGCTTCCGGTCAGGCCGTTGTTGATGCCCGCCGCGCGGAAATAGGCCTCGGTCGAGGCGATACGGATGTCGGCTGCGAGTGCCAGACAAAGGCCGCCGCCGATCGCGGGCCCGTTGACCGCTGCGATCACCGGTTGGTGCATTCGCCGCAGCCCCATGATCACGTCGTCGAGCACTTCCATCGACCGCAGCGCGAACGTGGGCCGGGTCAGCCCGTCGATGTTCGGCACGGCCCCGGCGGACTTGTGGTCGGCACCCGAGGAGAACCCGCGCCCGGCGCCGGTGAGCACGACGACGCGTACGTCGTTGTCATAGGTGATCTCTTCGATCACACCCTTGAGCGGCACCATGACGTCGAACGCCATCGAGTTCATCCGCTCGGGGCGGTTCAGCGTGATCAGCGCGATGTTCGGGCGCGGTCGGTCGACGAGGACCAGGCTGTTGTTCACGCGTTGCACGCTATCGCGTGCAACCCCTACGCCTGTTCGCCGTTGTTCTGTGCGACCAGCGCGGCCTCGACGTCGAGTGCCTCGATCTGCTGCACCAGATCCTCCAGCGCAGCGGGCGGGAGCGCGCCGGCCTGGTTGAACACCAGCGTCCCCTTCTTGAAGGCCATCAGCGTCGGAATGGCGCGGATCTGCGCACGGGCGGCCAATTCCTGCTCGGCCTCGGTATCGACCTTCGCATGCACCACGTTGGGGTGCTTTTCGGCCGACGCCGCGAATGTCGGCGCGAATTGCTTACACGGGCCGCACCATGACGCCCAGAAGTCCACCAGCACGATCTCGTTGTCGCTGATCGTCTGGTTGAACGTTTCGGTGGTGATTTCCTGCGTTGTCACGATTTCTTCAACGTGGTCGGGGTCGCCTTTGTTCCGAAATGTACCGGTCCAGAGTGTACCGGTCCGGAATGTACCGGAATGTACATGAAGGAGACGCTCACGTCGGGCAGGTCTCCTTCACCCACTGCTCGATCGCCGAGTTGGCGTCGTTGAATCCCGGGTCGTTGATCTGGCCGCCGCCCGCCTCAACGAGATGCTCGATCGCGTCCTTGACGTTATCGGGGGGGCTCCACTTCTCCAGCGTGTCGGCAGCAGGCCGGGCTTGATCACTGGTCGACGCGACGATCAGGTCCAGCCGCGCGGAGGTGATGTCGACGCATCCCTGCGCATCCGGGGGGAGCCTTGGGCCGGCGACCCACTCTGCGCCGACGACGATGTATTCGTGTATGACGAGGCCGATGAGGAGGCGGTGAGCGGCCTGTTGGGGAGGCGCCGAGCGTTACACAGCACATTCCCACCGCCGTCGGAGACCGTCGCCAGTTCCGGTGCTCAACGTGAAATACATGCGATACGCCATTTTTGCCGTCACGGCCGCTGCGGCCCTTTCGGTCGCGGCCTGCGGGTCGTCCGGTAATCCGGCCCCGGCCGCCTCAAAGAGCTCGACCAGTTCGGCTTCCAGTTCCAGCTCAGCACCGAGTTCCAGTTCAGCACCCAGTTCCAGCTCCGCGCCCACGCCAGGACCGCAAGGCCCCCCTGGAAAGGCTGGAAAGGATCGGGTCGCCGGGCTCATTGCGTCGGTCTCCGGCAGCACGATTCAGGTGAATCAACGAAACGGCACCGCGACCGTCGATGTCACGCCGTCGACCACGGTTGCGGAGCTCACCCCCGCGCAGGTCACCGACGTCACGGCCGGCAGCTGCGTGGCAGTGCGTCCGACGCACGACGACGGATCAGGCGGCGCACAAGTCACCGCGCGCAACGTGGTGATCGGCACGGCCCCGGACGGCACATGCACCGCACCGCAACATGCGCGGGCGGGCGCCGTGCGCGGCACGGTCGCGTCGGTCAACGGCAACACCGTGGTGGTCAACGTCACGGATCAAAGCGGCAGCACGTCGCAGGCCAACGTTGCGATCGACAACACCACGACGTATGCGAAGCGTGCGGTGGCCACACCGGCGGCGATCACGCAGGGCAAGTGCCTCGCGGCGCGCGGCAGCAATGACAGCAGCGGCAGCCTGCAGGCGACGACGGTCACCGTTACTCCCGCCAACAACGGGAAGTGCGGCTGGCACTAGACGCTTTAGACGGTGAAGCCCAGCGCGCGCAGTTGCTCGCGACCGTCCTCGGTGATCTTGTCCGGACCCCACGGTGGGTTCCACACCCAGTTGATCTTGAAGTCGTTCACGAGTCCGGCGCCGACAAGCGCAGTGCGGGACTGATCTTCGATCACATCGGTCAGCGGGCACGCCGCCGACGTCAGCGTCATGTCGATCACCGCGACGGTGCCCGCCTCGTTGCTTTCAATGTCCAGACCGTAGACGAGGCCCAGATCGACGACGTTGATGCCGAGTTCGGGGTCAACGACGTCGCGCATCGCCTCCTCCAAGTCAGCCAGCAGTTCGTCGTTCATCGTGCACCTCCGTTGAGATCTCCGCTCTGGGATGCCTGCGCTACCGCATCCTTGAACGCCATCCAGCCCAGCAGCGCGCATTTCACACGCGCCGGGTACTTCGAGACACCGGCGAACGCGATGCCGTCGCCGATGACGTCCTCGTCCCCCCCGATTGTGCCGCGCGACGAGACCATCTCCGTGAACGCGGCAACGGTCTTCAGCGCGTCGCCCACCGTCTCGCCGATCACCTGGTCGGTCAGCACCGACGTGGCCGCCTGGCTGATTGAGCAGCCCTGACCATCGTACGAGACGTCGGCCACCCGCTCCCCGTCGTCGCTCAGCGCAACCCGCAGCGTCACTTCGTCGCCGCATATCGGGTTGACGTGATACACCTCGGCGCCGTACGGATCCCGCAGCCCGCGATGGTGCGGGTGTTTGTAGTGATCGAGGATCACTTCCTGGTAGATCTGCTCCAGCCGCACCGGCGCCTCACGCCCCACCGAAGAAATCGACAGCGCGACGAACGCCGGCCACCAGCCGGTCCACTTCGTCGAAAGTGTTGTAGAGCGCGAACGACGCCCGTGCCGTCGCCACGACGCCGAGCCGACGGTGTAGCGGAATCGCACAGTGATGCCCGACGCGCACCGCGACGCCGTCGTCGTCGAGCACCTGGCCCACGTCGTGGGCGTGAATGCCGTCGACCACGAACGACACCGGAGAGCCCCGGTCGGCCAACGACATCGGGCCGATGATCCGAACCCCAGCGATGCCCGACAGTCCATCGAGCGCAGCCGCGACCAGGTCACGCTCGTGCGCCTCGACCTTGTCCATCCCGATCGCCCCGAGATACCTTGCCGCGGTGGCCAACCCGACGACCTGCGATGTCATCGGCGTGCCCGCCTCGAAGCGCTGCGGCGGCGGCGCGTATGTGGTGGCCGCCATCGTGACGGTCTCGATCATCGAGCCGCCGGTGATGAACGGCGGCATGTCGTTCAGCAGCCGGCGACGGCCATACAACACGCCGATCCCGTTGGGGCCGAGCATCTTGTGGCCGGAGAAGGCGGCATAGTCGACGTCGAGAGCGTGGAAGTCCACCGGCTGATGCGGGACCGATTGGCACGCGTCGAGTACCGTCAACGCCCCGACAGCCTGTGCCCTCGACACCAGCTCGGCCACCGGCGCCAACGCTCCCGTGACGTTCGAATGGTGGCTGAAAGCCACGACTTTCACCCGCTCGTCGAGTTGCAGCGAATCCAGGTCGATGCGCCCGTCCTCGGTGACTCCATACCAGCGCAGCGTCGCGCCGGTGCGCCGCGCCAATTCCTGCCACGGGATCAGGTTGGCGTGATGTTCGAGTTCGGTGGTGACGATCACGTCGCCGGGGCCGACCACGTGGCTTTCAAACCGGTCGTCGCCGAGCACGTAGGAGACGAGATTCAACGCCTCGGTGGCGTTCTTGGTGAAGACCAGCTCGTCGGCGTCGGCGCCGGCGAACTCCGCGATGTCGGCGCGGCCCTGCTCGTAGGCGTCGGTGGACTCCTCCATCAGCTGATGGGCGCCGCGGTGTACGGCACCGTTCGATGTGGTCAGGAAGTCCCGCTCGGCATCGAGCACCTGTACCGGTCGCTGTGACGTTGCACCGGAATCCAGGTACGCCAACTGGCTTCCGCCACGCATCACCCGCTTGAGGATGGGGAAGTCCGCCCTGATCGCCGCGATGTCGAGGGGGGTGACCGACGCCGTCATCGCTACGCCTCCGCGGCCGCCGCTTGCGTGAAGCGTTCGTACCCGTTCGCGTCGAGTTCATCTGCCAGCTCGGGACCGCCCGATTCGATGATGCGGCCGCCGACGAACACATGCACGAACTGCGGCTGGATGTACTGCAGGATGCGGGTGTAGTGGGTGATCAGCAGGATGCCGCCGTGGGTCTCCTCGGCGTACCGGTTGACTCCCTCGCTGACCACCCGCAGCGCGTCCACGTCAAGCCCGGAGTCGGTCTCGTCGAGGATCGCGATCTTCGGCTTGAGCACATCGAGCTGCAGGATCTCGTGGCGCTTCTTCTCGCCACCGGAAAACCCTTCGTTGACGCTGCGTTCGGAGAACGCCTGGTCGATGTCGAGGTCGGCCATCGCGGACTTGACCTCCTTGATCCAGTGCCGCAGCTTCGGGGCCTCACCACGCACCGCGGTCGCCGCGGTGCGCAGGAAGTTCGACATCGACACGCCGGGCACCTCGACCGGATACTGCATCGCGAGGAAAAGGCCCGCGCGGGCACGCTCGTCGACGCTCATCGCCAGCACGTCCTCGCCGTCGAGCGTGATCGAGCCTGACGTCACCTTGTACTTCGGGTGGCCGGCGATCGCGTACGACAGCGTCGACTTCCCGGAGCCGTTGGGGCCCATCAGCGCATGCGTTTCGCCGGATTTCACGGTGAGGTCGACACCCTTGAGGATCGGGATCTCCTCGCCCTCGCCGGGTGTCACGCTGACGTGCAGGTCCTTGATTTCCAGTGTGGTCATGTGGTATCCGTCGTTGCTTCCTGAATAGATTGAGTGAGCGCGAGCTCTTGTTTGATGGCGTCGGTGAGGCGGTCGCGGATGGCCGGCACGGAGATCTTGGCGATGATCTCGCCGAAGAAACCGCGCACGATCAGGCGGCGGGCCTGGTCCTCGGGGATGCCGCGGGACCGCAGGTAGAACACCTGCTCGTCGTCGAAACGTCCGGTGGCGCTGGCGTGTCCGGCGCCAATGATCTCGCCGGTCTCGATCTCGAGGTTGGGAACCGAATCGGCGCGGGCGCCGTCGGTGAGCACCAGGTTGCGGTTGGTCTCGAAGGTGTCGGTGCCGGTGGCGTTCGCGCGGATCAACACGTCGCCCACCCAGACGGTGTGCGCATCGGGCCGCGACGAGGCCGGATCCCCCTGCAGCGCGCCCTTGTACACCACATGCGACCGGCAGTTCGGCTCGGCGTGGTCGATCAGCAGTCGTGACTCGAAGTGCTGACCGTCATCGGCGAAGTACAGCCCCAGTAGTTCCGCGTCGCCACCGGGAGCGCAGAACTTCACCCGGCCGGTCAGCCTCACCACATCGCCGCCGAGGGTGACCGCGACATGGCGCAGCACGGCGTCCTTGCCGAGCGCGGCGTGGTGAGAGGTGACGTGGACGGCGTCGTCGGCCCAATCGGCGATCGAAACGACCGTGAGCCGGGCCGCGTCGCCGACGACGAATTCGATGTTGTCGGCGTAGGTTCCGCTGCCGCGTTGGTCGATAACCACCACCGACTCGGCGAGTTCGCCGACGCGGACCTGCAGGTGGCCGTACGCGGTGGCACCCTCTCCGGGCCCGTTGACGACGATCTCGATCGGGTCACCCGGCTGGGCGCCACCCTCTACGGTGACGATCGTCGCGCGGTTGAACGACGAAAACGCCTGCGCGGCAACGCGGTCGGCCGGCACACCGCCGTCGCCGAGCCGCTCGTCGCCTCGGCGCACTGTTTCGACCGTCACGCCCGGCCGCTCGGCGAGCGTGATTGTCGCCGAACCGGTGGCCGGCGCGGATCCGTCGTGCAGGCCGCGTAGCCGCTTTAGCGGGGTGAACCGCCAGATCTCGTCGCGGCCGCCCGGCACCTCGAATGCGTTGACGTCGAACGAGGTGAAGACCTCGCCCTTATTCGCAGCGGATGGGGCTGAACCCTCAACCGCTTCTGTCAAATTCGTCACTAGCCGACTGCGCCTTCCATCTGCAACTCGATCAGCCGGTTAAGCTCGAGCGCGTACTCCATCGGCAATTCCTTGGCGATCGGCTCGACGAACCCGCGCACCACCATCGCCATCGCCTCGTCCTCCGTCAGTCCGCGGCTCATCAGGTAGAACAGCTGGTCGGCGCTGACCTTGGACACAGTGGCCTCGTGACCCATCGTGACGTCGTCCTCGCGGATGTCCACGTAAGGGTAGGTGTCACTTCGGCTGATCGTATCTACCAGCAGCGCATCGCATTTCACGCTAGAGCGCGAGCCGTGCGCGCCCTTGTTGATCTGAACAAGGCCACGATAAGAGGTCCGTCCCCCGCCCCGCGCGACCGACTTGGACACGATGTTGCTCGACGTGTTGGGCGCCAGGTGAAGCATTTTCGCGCCGGTGTCCTGATGCTGGCCCTCGCCGGCGAACGCCACCGAGAGCACCTCGCCCTTTGCGTGCTCGCCGGTCATCCACACGGCCGGGTACTTCATCGTGACCTTCGACCCGATGTTGCCGTCGACCCATTCCATGGTGGCTCCGGCCTCCGCGCGGGCCCGCTTGGTCACCAGGTTGTAGACGTTGTTCGACCAGTTCTGGATCGTCGTGTAACGGCACCGGCCACCAGGCTTGACGACGATTTCCACCACCGCCGAGTGCAGCGAATCGGACTTGTAAATCGGCGCGGTACAGCCTTCCACGTAGTGCACGTAGGCGCCCTCGTCGACGATGATCAGCGTCCGCTCGAACTGGCCCATGTTCTCGGTGTTGATCCGGAAGTAAGCCTGCAGCGGGATGTCGACATGCACGCCAGGTGGCACGTAGATGAACGAGCCGCCCGACCACACCGCAGTGTTCAGCGCCGAGAACTTGTTGTCCCCGGCCGGAATCACGGTGCCGAAGTACTGCTTGAAGATGTCCGGGTGTTCGCGCAGCGCAGTGTCGGTGTCCAGGAAGATGACGCCCTCGGCCTCCAGATCCTCACGAATCTGGTGGTAAACCACCTCGGACTCGTACTGCGCGGCGACACCCGACACCAACCGCTGCTTCTCCGCCTCGGGGATGCCAAGCCTGTCGTACGTGTTCTTGATGTCGTCCGGCAAATCGTCCCAGGACGCTGCTTGCTTTTCGGTGGAGCGCACGAAGTACTTGATGTTGTCGAAGTCGATGCCCTCGAGGTTGGAGCCCCAATTCGGCATCGGCTTGCGGTCGAAGATCCGCAGCGCCTTCAGCCTGGTCTGCAGCATCCACTCCGACTCGTTCTTCTTGGCCGAGATGTCGCGCACGACATCCTCGGACAGCCCGCGCTTCGCGCTGGCGCCCGCGACATCGGAATCGGCCCAGCCGTAGCCGTACCGGCCCAGCGACGCGATCGCGTCTTCCTGGGACAGCGGGGTGTCGACCTTGCGGGTCGACGTGTCCGGCGTGGCGGTCATATCGAGGCTCCTTCGAGTTTCGTCCGGCTCCCGCGCGGGCTGTGCGCGGAAGCGTCAGTGCTTTTGGGGGTGAGCGGTACGTGCGTGGTGCAGGCACAGTCACCGTTGACGATGGTCGCCAGCCTCTGCACGTGCGTGCCGAGGATCTCCGCGAAGGCGTCCCGCTCCGTCTCGCAGAGCTCCGGGAACTCCTCTGCGACGTGCGACACCGGGCAGTGATGCTGACAGATCTGAATGCCCTCGACCGGGCCATTCACCCGGTCGACGGTGGTCGCGTATCCGGCCTTCGTCAGCGCCTCGGCAACGCGGTCCGAAGTTGCTTCAACGTCGCCAGGTCCTTCGCCGACTCCCGACAGGATCGCGTCGATGCGGCGCCGCGCGAACGTGCGGACCGCCTCGTCGCCTCCGATTTCGCGGAGTTGGTGCATCGCCGCGGCGGCGAGGTCGTCGTATGTGTGGCCGAGCTTGGCCCGTCCGGCCGCTGTCAGGCGATACCGCTTCGCGGGCCTGCCGCGGCCATGCTGCTGCCACGAGGCCGCGGGGCTGGCCTGCGCTTCCCCGGCTGCGAGCAGGGCGTCCAGGTGCCTGCGCACGCCGGCGGCGGAGATGCCGAGCCGGTCTCCGATCTCGCCTGCAGTGATTGGCCCGGCCTCCAGCAGCAGCTGGACGATTTCGCCACGGGTATGGCGGTCAATCTCCGGACGGATTTTCACAACACCATTGTGACGGAATTCGCCAACGCAGTCTAGGAAGGGCACCCTATCCGCCTCGGTGAGATCGGCCACCATTCGCGGGCCGTTACTCTGCTCGAATGGCAGCTCGCCGCCATGGCTCCCTCAGCTCGTCGATTGCCCGCTGGCACGGCGATGAACGCGCTGTCGGCTCGCCGCTGAACGACGCCGAGGTCGTGGCGCTGCGGCACACCCGGCTGTTCGGCGCCACCGGCACCATTCTGATGGCGATCGGCTCGCTCGGGGCCGGCGCCCGACCCGTCGTGCAGGACCCGACGTTCGGGGTCCGGCTGCTGAACCTGCCCTCGCGCATCCAGACGGTGTCGCTGACGATGACCACCACCGGCGCCGTGATGATGACGCTGGCCTGGCTGATGCTGGGCCGCTTCGCGCTCGGCGACCGTCGGATGTCACGGGGCCAACTGGACCGGACGTTGGCGCTGTGGATCCTGCCGCTGCTGATCGCACCGCCGATGTACAGCAAGGATGTCTACTCCTATCTGGCGCAGAGCCAGATTTCGGCACAGGGCCTCGACCCCTACAAGGTCGGCCCGGCCCCCGGGTTGGGCCTCGACCACGTCTTCACGCTGTCGGTGCCGAGCCTGTGGCGCGACACGCCCGCGCCCTACGGCCCGCTATTCCTGTGGATAGGACGCGGCATTTCCGGTCTCACCGGGGAGAACATCGTCGCGGCTGTGCTGTGTCACCGCGTTGTGGTGCTGATCGGCGTCGGGCTGATCGTGTGGGCGACGCCGCGCCTGGCCCGCCGCTGCGGGGTCGCCGAGGTCAGCGCGCTGTGGCTGGGCGCGACGAATCCGCTGCTGATCATGCACCTGGTGGCCGGCATCCATAACGAGGCGCTGATGCTCGGCCTGATGCTGACCGGCACCGAGTTCGCTCTGCGCGGCATCGATTCGACACGTCCGCTGGTGCCCCGACCGCTCCAATGGCCTCGACGTCACAGCGCCTGGGCGCAATGGTCGCCGCTGGCCATGCTGGTGCTCGGTGCGGTGCTGATCACCATGTCGTCTCAGGTCAAGCTTCCGTCCCTGCTGGCGCTTGGTTTCGTCGCGATGGCGCTGGCCCGGCGATGGGGCGGCAACGTCAGGGCGGTGCTGGCGGCGGGAGGCTTTCTCGGAGCCCTGTCGTTGGCCGTGATGGCGGTGATCGGCTGGGCCAGCGGCCTGGGATTCGGCTGGGTGAACACCCTCGGGACGGCCAACGTGGTGCGGAGCTGGATGTCGCCGCCGACGTTGTTGGCGCTCGGCACCGGCCAAGTGGGCATCCTGCTCGGCCTGGGCGATCACACCACCGCCGTGCTGTCCCTCACCCGTGCCATCGGCGTGCTGATCATCGCGATCATGGTGTCCTGGCTGCTGGTGGCCGTGCTGCGGGGGCGATTGCACCCGGTCGGCGGGCTCGGGGTCGCGCTCGCGGCCACAGTCCTGCTCTTTCCCGTGGTGCAGCCCTGGTATCTGCTGTGGGCGATCATTCCGCTGGCGGCGTGGGCCACTCGGCCCCGGTTCCGCGTCACGACGATCGTCGTCACATTGGTGGTCGGCATTTTCGGACCGACCGCCAACGGCGATCGGTTCGCGTTGTTCCAGATCGTGGACGCGACCGTGGCCAGCGCGATCACCGTCCTGATTCTCATCGCGCTCACCTCCTCGATGCTGCCGTGGCGCACCGTCCCGCATCCCGTCACGGCCGGTGAAGAGGCGGCAGTGCCCGAGCCGGCCGACCCCGCACCTGACACCAACGGGCATCAGCCGACACCCGGGCCCACGCCCAGCGCCGCGCCCGGCGCATACGCTGAGTCTCCGTGAACTCGACGCCGCCGACGCCCGTGCGACTGCGCGGGGTCTGCAAACGCTATGGGTCCACGACCGCGGTGTCCCGGCTCGATCTCGATGTCGAACGAGCCCAGGTGTTCGCGTTGCTGGGGCCCAACGGCGCAGGCAAGACCACCACCGTGGAGATGTGCGAAGGGTTCGTCAGGCCCGACGAGGGCACCATCGAGGTACTCGGCATGAACCCCGTGACCGGCAACGCCCGCGTTCGGGAACGCATCGGCGTGATGCTGCAGGGCGGCGGCGGCTACCCCGCCGCGCGCGCCGGCGAAATGCTCAATCTTGTTGCGGCGTACGCCGCGAACCCGCTCGATCCGGCATGGCTGATGGACGTGCTCGGGCTGACCGACGTCGCCCGCACCACCTATCGGCGGCTGTCCGGCGGTCAGCAGCAGCGCCTCGCGTTGGCGTGCGCGCTAGTCGGCCGTCCGGAGTTGGTCTTCCTGGACGAGCCGACCGCCGGACTCGACGCCCACGCCCGGTTGGTGGTGTGGGAGCTGATCGACGCTCTCCGCCGGGACGGCGTGACCGTCGTGTTGACGACTCATCAACTCACCGAGGCAGAACAACTCGCCGACCGGCTGGTGATCATCGACCACGGTGTCGCGGTGGCCGCCGGTACGCCGAGCGAGATCATGCGTAACGGCGCGGAGAACCAGCTGCGTTTCAGCGCGCCCCGGATGCTCGACCTGTCGCTGTTGTCGGCGGCGCTGCCAGAGGGCTATCAGGCCACCGAGGTGTCGGGTGGCCAGTATCTCGTTGAGGGACCGATCAATCCGCAAGTGCTCGCCACGGTGACGGCCTGGTGCGCGCGGCTGGACGTGCTGGCCACCGACATGCGCGTCGAGCAGCGGAGCCTCGAGGATGTGTTCCTTGAGCTGACGGGCAGAGACATGAGATGAGCCAAACCCGTTTCGCGCCGGGCACATTCGCACCGGATCCACGCCCGAACACCCTCGCGGGGATGCTTGCCGCCCAGTACGGCATGGAACTCAAGCTGTTGCTGCGCAACGGAGAGCAGTTGCTGCTCACGCTCTTTATCCCAATCACGCTGCTGGTGGGGCTCACGCTGCTGCCGCTGGGCTCGTTCGGTGAAAACCGTGCGGCCACGTTCGTGCCCGCCATCATGGCGCTGGCCGTGATCTCGACCGCGTTCACCGGTCAGGCGATCGCGGTGGCGTTCGACCGCCGCTACGGTGCCCTGAAACGGCTTGGAGCCACGCCGCTTCCGGTGTGGGGCATCATCGCGGGCAAGTCGCTCGCGGTTGTCACGGTGGTGTTCTTGCAGGCAATCATCCTGGGCGGCATCGGGTTTGGGCTCGGCTGGCGGCCTGCACCCGCCGGCCTGCTGCTCGGGGCGGTCGTGATCGCGCTCGGCACCGCGGGTTTTGCCGCACTCGGCCTGCTGCTGGGGGGAACACTGAAGGCCGAGGTCGTGCTGGCGATTGCCAACCTGATGTGGTTCGTCTTCGCCGGCCTT
>Ga0209009_1000113_pt1 | contig 34432 bp, 35 predicted proteins | sample BlaSpr_A8_OM3_M2_FD_187979 | JGI IMG/M metagenome (GOLD analysis project Ga0209009, IMG submission 187979) | Forest soil microbial communities from Thunder Bay, Ontario, Canada - Black Spruce, Ontario site 2_A8_OM3_M2 (SPAdes) (version 2) | ecosystem: Environmental > Terrestrial > Soil > Boreal... | reverse complement strand
AAATATCATGTACCTGCAGATCACCCTTGGAGAAGACCATGGAAGCGGACCTTTCTATCTTGCGAAAACCCGGACCTTTCTACTTTGCGTTGACACGAAGCCCCCACGAAGCCCCCACCGACGGAGTCCCCACGCCCTTCTCCGCCATCCAACACCCCTTCCGCTGCTAATTTGATGGCTGTTAAGCGCCCTCATCCCGCAACCTACTTGTATATGCAAACAAATGAGTCACACTGGAGTTCCCTTCCATGCTCTGGCACACATCGCTTCAGTTGTAAATTTTTAGCGGTTTAAGGTTTTAAATTTCAATGTCTGAACCCAACGCCCGTCTGTTCAAAAATCTACTTTTGTATTGCCAGTTCACTGCCATTGCCGTTATGGGATTGGGCGGCCTGGTTCTGTATGGTTGGGCGTTCGGGATCGAGCCATTAAAAACGGTTTTCCCCGGTCTGGTCGCCATGAAAGTGAATACGGCGCTGGGTCTGATATTTTCCGCTGCGTCTTTGTGGTTGCAGCTTCCTGAGGCGTCGCCTCCACCAAGGAGACGCATCGCACGCTTCCTCGCGCTGTTAGTCACTTCGATTGGCGCAGCTACCCTGAGTGAATACGTTTTTGGACTGAATCTGGGGATAGACCAATTATTTTTAAAAGATCCCCAAATGTCGTACGGAACTACCACGCCCGGACTCATGGCGCCTACGTCCGCAGCCGCATTCGTGGCCATCGGCCTGGCCTTGCTTCTCCTGAATTGGAAAACGCGCCGCGGTCACCGGCCATCACAGGCATTGAGTCTTTGCTCCGCGCTGATCACGATGGTCGCGCTGAGCGGTTACATCTATCACGCCGTAGCGCTCACCAGAATATTGCTGTACACACAGATGGCCGTGCACACCACACTTTGCTTTTTTCTTTTAAGCATCGCCGTTTTCTTCGCGCGACCCCGAGCCAGCATCGCGGGCGAGCTTACCGGCCAAGGTTCCGGCAGCATAATGGCTCGCCAATTTCTACCCGTGGTTTTCTTATTTCCGATTCTTCTCGGTTGGATTCGATTGCAGGGACAATACATAGGCCTGTACGGCACTGAATTTGGCCTGGCGATCTACGCCACCGCCAACGTAGTCGTCTTTGCCGTGCTTGTTTGGCTCAGCGCGCGGCAGATGAATCGAGAATACGCGCAGCGAAACGTCGCGGAAGTCGAAATCCGCGAACTGAATGCTGACCTGGAACTGCGCGTCGCCGACCGTACCAAGGCAAGCGAGCAGCAGACCACCGTTCTCGCGGAGCAGGCCGCGCTGCTCGATCTCGCTCATGACGCGATCGTAGTTCGCGACATGCAAAATCGAATTCTGTTCTGGAATCGCGGTGCTGAGGTAGTGTACGGCTGGACTGCCAAAGAGGCGGTAGGAACGCACAGCCTTGACTTGCTCAAAACGGAATTCTCTCAGCCTCTGGCGGAAATCGATGCGCAGCTCTTCCGCGAAAACCACTGGGAAGGCGAGGCCATCCATTACAGGCGAGACGGCACTCGGTTGAATGTCGGCTGCCGCTGGGCCTTGCAGCGCGATAAAGATGGCACGCCGGTGCAAGTGCTTAGCATCATCCACGACATCACCGGCCAGAAACTCGCCGAAGACTCGCTGCGTAAGAGCGAAGAAAATCTTCGCCTCTTGGTTTCCGGCGTTAAGGACTACGCAATTCTGATGCTCGATTCACAGGGGTGCATCACAACTTGGAATGAAGGCGCGCAGAGAATCAAGGGTTATCGCGCTGAGGAAATCATCGGCCAGCATTTATCGAAATTCTATGCGCGGGAAGCCGTCGAAAAAGGGCAGCCCGCTCAGGACTTAAGGATCGCCACAGAATTGGGGAGATACGAAGAGGAAGGATGGCGCGTACGGAAGGACGGTTCTAAGTTTTGGGCTAGTGTGGTGATCACCTCGTTGCGCGACAAAGCAGGCGAATTACGCGGTTTCGCCAAAGTGACGCGGGACATCACCGAACGCAAACTGGCCGCGGATGCTTTGTTCGTGGAAAAAGAGCGCGCTCAAGTGACGCTCAGCTCCATCGGGGACGCCGTGATTTGCACCGACATTTCAGGTCAGGTCACGTTCCTAAATCTCGTCGCGGAGAAAATGACCGGCTGGTCACGCCAGGAAGCAGTAGGCCAGCCCATGGCCGAAGTTTTCCAAATCCTCGAGGGCTCGACCCGCGCAACAATCCCCAATCCGATGGAAGCGGCGCTTGGACGAAATCAAACTGTGCACCTGCCGGAAGATTGCATCCTCAAACGTCGCGACGGATTTGAAATTCCTATTGAAGATTCGGTTGCTCCCATACATGGCCGTGACGGCAAGCCTACCGGAGCAGTCATCGTTTTCCGCGACGTGAGCGCCTCTCGAGCGATGTCACTAGAGATGACGCATTCAGCTCAGCACGACTTTCTGACCGGATTGCCCAATCGCATGCTCCTGAATGAGCACGTCCGGATGGCCATTGCGCTGGCTCCGCGGCATGTGAAAAAAATCGCCGTCCTTTTTCTGGATTTGGACGGCTTCAAACACATCAACGATTCGCTGGGCCATCCGCTAGGCGACAAATTGCTTCAATCCGTCGCCAAGGGCCTTCTGGATTGCGTGCGAGCTTCCGACACCGTAAGCCGCCAAGGTGGCGACGAATTTGTGGTTCTGCTCTCCGAAATCGAACAGGCAGAGGACGCGGCCATCTCCGCGCGAAGAATACTCGATGCGGTAGGCAAACCTCATTGGATCGATGACCACGATCTGCACGTCACCACCAGCATCGGCATCAGTGTCTATCCCGACGATGGCATGGACGCCGATACGCTGATTAAAAATGCCGATCTCGCCATGTATCAGGCTAAAGAGAACGGGCATCACGGCTTTAAATTCTTCAAGCCGGCCATGAACGAGCGCGCGGTGGCGCGACAATCCATCGAAGAAGGCTTGCGTCGCGCTCTGGAACGCGACGAGTTCACGCTGCACTATCAGCCGAAAGTCAACCTGGCGATCGGTGAGATCACTGGCGCTGAAGCCTTGCTGCGCTGGACCCATCCAACTCGCGGGCCCATTCCTCCCGCGGAATTTATTCCCGTTGCGGAAGATTGTGGCCTGATCGTACCCATCGGAAATTGGGTTCTTCGCGAAGCTTGCAGGCAAGCGCGCGCATGGGTACAGGCAGGACTGCCGCTAACTACTATGGCCGTGAATATTTCCGCGATGGAATTCCGTGACGAGCACTTTCTGGAAGGCGTGTTCACAATTCTACGCGAAACGGAATTCAATCCGCGATGCCTTGAGATTGAAGTGACCGAGAGCGTTTTGATGAAACGCGTGGAATCCAGTGAAGGAATACTGAAAGCGCTAAAGGAGCACGGCATCCAAGTGGCCGTCGATGATTTCGGCACTGGTTACTCGAGCTTGAGCTACCTGCGAAAGTTTCCCATCGATGCCTTGAAAATCGATCAGTCTTTCATCCGTCAGATCACTATCTCTCCGGACGAATCGTCTATCGTCACTGCAATAATCAGCATGGCTCGTAACATGAAGCTTCGCGTAGTAGCCGAAGGCGTGGAGACGCAACAGGAAATGCTCTTCCTGCAAGATCACAAATGTGACGAAGCCCAAGGATATTATTTCAGCCGGCCCGTCCCGGCCTCCGACTTCGCCAAGCTGCTCGTGTCCGGCATAGCAGAAAAAATTCCCGTCGAAATTTAAACAAGGGTTTCTCTATGAGCGGTTGATGTAACCCACTCCTTTCCGCTCTAAGCTTCTCCATACTCTTGCAGGGATTCAAACGGCGTGGCACGATGCCTTTCTATTGTCGCTGATAGGTTTCGTTTAGAGTGTCGTCCAGCATCGAGGCCCCTTCGAATTGTGTGTGGTGGCGGATTTTGATCGTTTTAGAGTCTGCGGACAGGTCTCACTTCTCACTCTCGTGAACAGTGATGCCAGTTGGCAAACGGTATGATGAGCGAATGACAAGCGTCTTGCCCTTTATCTCGGCACGATCCGTGGTGGGCACACCGCCTGAGGTCGCGTTATTGGACTCGCCCCCATTCAGAGCGTACTTCTTCGTTAGGGATTCCCCATCGTCATGGGATTCGACGATTTCCAAGATGCCCGCGTTTTGGGTGACCTTTAGCGTATCTTTCAGAAACGTCTTGGCTGTGTCGTCACTCTTTAGGGCCGTCAAAGCATATGTGGCTGAAAAATTGGGATTTTCTTGGGCTACAGCAGTCATCGCAACCAGGAGTGAGCAACAAATCGATATACGTTTTCCCGGCAAGAGGACCTCCCACGTTGGGCAAGCATGATAACGCCGCTTGCAACTAGATCCCCGCGCCAACGGATACGTACCCGTCTCATCACAAAACCAGCGGATCAAATTCGTCTTGGCCGTGGCAAATGCTACTGTGACAATCAACACGCTGCGCTTGGGAGGTAATCGTGTTGCGCGCTGCGACTTTGACTCTGGTCCTGATCTTATCTTTGGCGTCATTCGCAATAGCCACTTACGCGCAGGACAACCAGTCTCAGTCTCAGTCCCAATCACAAACGCAGTCGCAATCGCTCGGGGACGCGGCGCGTCAGGCGCGCGATGCAAAATCTTCCGCGCCAAAAGCAGCCACGGTGGTGACTGACGACAATTTGCCCAATTCCAAAAATCAAGCCACCGCTACAAATCAATCCGCTGTTCCCACAAATCAAGCCGCTTCCACAACCCAAGCCAGCGCGAGCAAGCTTTCTGCAGATCGCCATGCCTTCTGCGATGAATTGCGCAAGCGCAAAGACCCGTCCGCGGGACAAGCGTGCGCGGCGATTGCCGTCGATATGGATGCGGAATACGAAGCGTTGGCCGAGCGTTTCACACAGCTCGCAAAATCTGTATGCGCGGCAAACAACGGGCAGATGCCGGTCACTCAGCCGCAGGATCCTGCGCTCGCAGCTCAGTGGCGCGACCTTAGCACTACGAATGCCAAGTTTTCGGAAATGATGAAAGAGGAAATGAAAGCGCTGAGCGACGCGGAGGCCGCCGTCAAATCCATCAGCGAGGAAGAATTGCGCGAAGCCTCAGAAAAATTGCCGGACTGGCCTGACGCGAAGGTTGTCGCACACAATCCGCAGGAAAAGCAGCGCTTCCACGAGATCCAGGAAAAATACAAGCCGCGCATCCAGGGAGTTGAGCAAATCGCGGCGCGGGAAAAGCCTCGCGTGCAGAAGTATTTCTACGACTTGGAGCGCACGCAGGAAATTTGCGGACGTCACTAACTGGAATGATTCTTGGGGGGATTACATCTTGATACGAGTCGCGGCGCTGAACCTACTGCTCGGTCTCTCTTTCGCGGCTTTCGGTGGTGTCGCGCACGCGCAGGACAATCAATCTCAAACCCAACCGCAATCGCTCGGTGACGTCGCGCGTCAAGCGCGCGCCGCGAAATCCTCTACTCCAAAATCCACCATAGTGCTCGACGACGATAATCTGCCCAAATCGAAGGGTGGCGCCGGCGCCGGAAAACTCGCTCCGGACAAGCAAGCCTATTGCGACGAAATGCGCCAGCGCAAGGATCCGATGGCCGAGCAAGCTTGCGCCGTCCTGGCCATGGACATGGGTTCCGAATACGAAAACATGACCGCGCGGTACGTCGAGCTCGCAAAAAGTGTCTGCGCCGCAAACGGTGGCCACCTTCCCACCAGCGATCCGAAAGATCCTTCCCTTGCCGCACAGTGTCGAGAGCTAAACGATATTGGCGTCAAGTTTGGCGCAATGATGAAGGCGGAACTGAAGACGTTCAGCGCCTCAGAAGCTGCCGTCAACGCTATCCGCGAAGAGAAATATCGCGAAGAGGACGCCCAACTCCCGGATTGGCGTAACAGCGCGGCTCTCCTGGCCAACCCGGAAGAAAAGCGGCGCTTCCTTGAGATAGAGGAGAAATACAAGTCCCGTGAACAGGAAAAAGAAGAAGCATCGGCGCAGCAACGGGCTCGGGGGCTAAGGCACCTCTACGATATGGCCCGCTTGCAAGAAGTCTGCGACCATCACTAGCTACATGCAGCTTTGGGAGGCTAACTAATGATACGAGCCGCGGCTCTGAATTTCCTACTGGTCGTTAGCTTCGCGAGTATCGCGCACGCGCAGGACAGTCAATCCCAGCCGCAATCGCTCGGCGACCTAGCGCGTCAAGCGCGTGCCGCGAAATCTTCCACGCCAAAATCCGCCATCGTGCTGGACGACGACAATCTGCCCAAATCGAAGGGTGGCGCCGGCGGCGGAAAACTTTCTCCCGACAAACAAGCCTATTGCGATGAATTGCGTCAACGTAAAAACCCCGACGCCGAGCAAAGTTGCGCTGCGCTCGCCGTCGATATGGGTCCTGAATATGAGGATGTATTTGCGCGCTATATCGAGCTGGCAAAAAATCTTTGCGCCGCAAACGGCGGTCACCTTCCTACCAGCGAGCCCAAAGATCCTACCCAAGTGGCGCAATGGCACGAGCTGATGGCCGTATCCAGGAGTTTTGCCGAAGTGATGAAGCCTGAGACGAAGTTGCTAATGGACGCAGAAAAAGGCAGCGACGTCATCCGCCAGGAGGAATACCGCGAACTCGATAAATCCGTGCCCGATTGGCACAATCCTGGCGCTTTGGCAGCGAATTCACAGGAAAAGAAGCGCTACACCGAGATCACCGCGGAATATAACGCTCGCATCGCTGCACACGAAAACGCCGCTATGAACGAAAAAGCCCGCGGCCAACGAATCGTCGTCGACATGATGCACCTGCAACAAACCTGCACGCCACATTAACCACCGGCATCTGCTACGCGAGGATGAAAGCAATGGAATTCTCTACCAGACTTGGTAAACCGGGTGACCAACAGGCGCTTTCGCCCGTCGCGGCACAATCATGGAAACTTACGCCAGGATCACAGACGGCGACGACTGAATCCAATACGTAACCGCTGAAATGACAGCAAATGTTTTCGTCAGAACCTGGCTAGCCAGGGGTTTCGCGGATGGATTGCCCAGACCAGCGTCGGAAAATGTCCGGTAGGGTATGCCGTTGCGGTTTCCGACGAAAACGTCAAATCATTTCTTTGTTTGAACTGCAGCGAGCGGCTTGACCAATTCCTTTAGCTCGCCTGCAGTGTCGCTCACCAGCCTGCCATGACACTTCATCGTCTTCACCTTATTCCCGTACTGATCGTCTGGCGAATTCTCAAGGTCGCAGTGAAAAGACTTTTTCGGTTGCATCGCTTCAGAGCCCCCTTGCAAAAAACCCCGATGCTAGCATGGAGGTGACGAAGTTCTTTTGTTAAATTCAGGTTACAAGCATGTGGAAGATGCAACTCATAGCAAAGTAGGTAAGAATTCTCTTTTTACGCTGTCCCTGGCTGTGATCAATCCGATGTGCTCGATTCCTGCGTCTCGCATAATGTCGATTGCACGTGCCACGTCTGCGAATGGGACGTCTTCATCGCCGTCAACGAACGCCACTTTTTCAGCGCGCTGCTTGAAAATATCGGAGAGGCGTGCGCCAAGATTGTCCCAGTCGGTCTGTTCGCGATTAATCATGACCTTTCCGTTTTGTCTCACTTGCACCACGATCGTATAGGGATTCGGCGGTTCGGATTTTGATTCAGGCTGAGAAGGCTGCGGAAGCAGGGTTCGCAATCCAGTAGGCTCCGTTGGCGTGATCACCATAAAGATGATGATCAGCACCAGCAACACGTCAATCAACGGAACGATGTTGGGGTCTGAAACGGGGCCGCCTTTACTTCCACCCACCGTCATTCCCATGATGAGGACTCCTTTTCGAACGAGCCGCCGGGGTATCTAAGCCAGGCGGGGGTGGTGGAAGCAACGCATTTTGCTCGCCTGTTGTTATTGACACCACACTCTAGAGTTTGTGCCCTGGAACCGCGCTCGTTAACCAGGGTCCAATAGTTTATGAAATTCTTCTCCTTCGCCAAAATCACAGCAGTGTCCTGCATTGCCGCCTTGGCGACCGGATCGGCTTCAGCGTGCAAGTGTGGTGCTCGCTACTATGGGCGAAATAATTGGGAGGTGGCCAAGCTCGAGGTAGATGGGGCCACGGCGGTTTTCGAGGGCACGCCCGAGCGGTTCGAGAACCAGTGGAATATATTGAAGGCCAAAGATGGAGAAAGAATTCCTGCGAATGAACTTTCTAGCAAGCCCACTCAATCTGGCGCGATGCTGGTCACGTTTCGAGTGCAACGAGTGTACAAAGGAGACCTGGGACCGGAAATTGAAATCAACACCGGCTTCGGAGGCGGAGATTGCGGAGCGGTTTACGCACTCGGCGTCACCTACTTGATATTTGCAAATATAACGAGTGCTCAACATTTGGGGGTCAGCATGTGTAGCCCTGGCGGATGGATTGCAGACGGCGATGTGGCGGCACAATTGAGGTATCTCCGGAAAGAACAACCCCTCGCGAGTGATCTCGTTCCTTGGCGGCGACAAACTCCGGCGGAATATGCAGCCCAGCAGAAACAAAGACGCCGCGATTCCGAGGATTTCAAAAAGCGATATGCTGAAGTGACCGGGAAAATCTGCGGTACGGCATTCGAAGAAAAGCCGGAGGGTGCGAATCCTGGACTAATCGAATTTCTTTCCGCCGCAGGCTATTCTCCGATAGAACACCCGACCGTGTATGTCAATTCAGACGGTTCGTTTTGCTCCGGGCCGTTGGGCCCTGGTAAATATTATCTCTATTTTAGGAAAGGATCCGGCGGGTCGAGGTCCGCAGTTTACTATCCGGGCGTCGGCGAGAGAATGAAGGCTACGGCGGTGGAAATTGGCGCCGGGCAAACAAAATCCGACATAACCTTCAAGATTTCCCAGCAGAAGAAGTATTCGGTCCGGGGCATTATTTCGACGAATGACATGTCAGGACTCGACCTGCAGAGTGCAGAGGTTCTCCTGATCAGCTTGGACGGCGCTCCCTACTCAGGCTGGTATAGGCAAGCAATCGACTTCCAAAGTACGTCTCTGTTCCCGAAGGTCAAGTATTTTGATCTACAGGACGTTCTGCCGGGCCGTTACGTAGCATATGTTTCTGTCCCTGGTCGGGATTGGTTTACCAAGAAGGAAGAAGTGAACGTGACCGGTCACATGAAATTCATTTCACTTGAACTGGAACATGGGAAGTAGGTTTTAAACCTTACTGTGCGCGCGGATAGCCCAGGCTGTTGCGGGCATTTCAATTGCTCCTTGCTGATTTGTCGGCAAGGCCGTGCGCAAACGATCGCGGATCGCTGTTTGAACGCGCTTATCGCGCGTGGCCAGATAATTTGGCGCGGAGCCTTGGCCTGTGAGCAGCGGCTCCCAATAATCGTCGAAGCTGGCGAAACGCGTTACTACGTCCAGCGCACGCCCCGACAAATTTTCCAGCTTTGCTTCTTTGAACAGGGTGCGCAGGCCTTCTTGCGTGCACATTGGAAAACGCTGCGCTTGGTCGAAGGTGGCGGCTTCGCTGTCGATTGCCATCGCGGCATCCCAGAAATGACGCAGGAACATCGCGCCGCTGGCGTAGTCCCAAACGTAAATTGCAATTGTGCCGCCGGGACTGACGACGCGCCTAAATTCCTCCAACGCTCGGACGGGACTCGGAATGTAGTTCAGGCCTAAGCCGCACACTGCTACGTCGAAACTTGCGTCGGGGAAACGTAGCGCCATCGCGTCACCGGTTTCGAAACTGACGTTCGGATGAGCGCGATGCTGGCGAGCGAACTCGATTTGCTGGGCGGAAGCGTCAACTCCCATCACGCTGTGGGGTGCGGCGCGTTCAACGATCGTCTCGGTGATAACGCCGCTTCCGCAGCACACATCAAGCCATCGCAGACCGGCGGGCGCCGCCAGCCAGCTCACAAATTTCTGCGCCAGCAGACGGCTCCAGCGCCCCATCCAACGGTCGTAGTGCGCACCCGAAGTCCATCGATCCATGCTCATCGATTTATATTATTTGCACACCAATCGCCAGCAAAAATCCAAAGGACGATGTCCCGGGTTTACTTGACTTGTGAATCGGAACTCTAGTGCCCCGCGGGACGTTCAGAAAACGTGCCGGTCGGCTCGTCAGATCACTTGCAGTTTAACCCGCTTCGGTATGGAGAGCAGAGTCAGAAGGTTGAGTCCCGCGCCCGTTTCCGTTTGCCTTGTACTGCGAAATGGCGTGGGCTAACAGGCTCGCCCATTCCTCGCTGCGCTTAATCGCCTCTTTAGACGGAATGTGGGCCTCGCTGTAATGGCAGGCCAGCGAGCCAAGGCAATGGTTTCGATCGTCAATTAATGGAACATAAAATGCGGCGCGAATGGGAGATTCCAATACGGCCTTCTTTGCAGACTCGAATAACGGGTCTGAGAGCATATCGGAAACGATCCACGGTTTTCGGTGCGCCACCGAGCTTCCGCAGCACTGCTCGCCGATAAGGATATCACCGCAGTTTTTCACATAAGACTGCGGCAAACCGTAAGTGACCAGCGCTTGATTCGCTGCATCCACTGCACTAAATGGAAGCTGCCGTGGATTTCGCGTCTTGTGCTATCAGGTGAACGAAGGTTGACAGCGCGGTCTTTAAGTCGCCCTGCCCTTTGATCAGGTGTAAGCCGTTTTCAAAGAAGATTACGTTTGGGTAGCTCATCTCACCGCTCCCCATACGCATTCATGCGCGAAGGATTCAGTGTTTCAGACGACATTTGCGCGTAATCGGTTTCACCCTGCGCTGCGCCGTCGGCTGATCGGCGCCTGCGCACGAGTATATTCACATCGGTAACCAACGCAATAAACTTTTGATGTCCTGCCTCGCAGACACCGCATTCTGGAGTTGAAATTGGTCGGTTTCGCCGCGCCTAATCCTGTTCGCCAATTGTCTGGGCATACGTTTTGCCATAAGGATAGAAGAGGTCTTTGCGCCCTTGCTGCCACGCGACTTTTAGTTCGGGCGTGGTGATGTCCCAGTCCGGGCGGCATTTTTTTGTAACCGCACGCAGGTCTTGGCGCAATTCTTCCACGGTGGGCCGGCCGAGAAACCAGTAGCCGTTGTAAATCTTATAAATCACAAGGCCGGGCTCCAGGACTATCACGTGCGGGATCATCGGATTGTTCGCGGTATCCGTGTATTCAGCGATGTCGAGATCTTTTTGGACCACACGCCCCGCGTCGGAGAGGAAAGGCCAGTGCGCGCCGACTCCCGTGCGATATTCATTCGTGGCAGTGATATTGTCCGTGCTAATCGTGACCAGCCGGCAATAAGAAACCTCGAGCTCGCGATGGAGTTGAGCGAGCCCTTCAGCCTGCCGGCGGTCCTTGGCACAGAAACCTCCGCGGCTGAGGACGAGAACCATGGGATGTTGTCCTTGCAGATCGGAGAGCTTGCGGCGTTTTGCAGTATGGTCGGAAAGCTCATAGTCGGGAAAAATGGCGCCAGGGACAATGTCAGGTCGCATATGGTCTCCTCATAATTTGGATAACGATTCGCTCGCAGTTGGATGCGCGTCGCCGGACTACGACGCATCGAAGCAACAGCGAATTTAATCCGCCAACGAAGCGGCGGATATTCAACCACAACGCGTAGAGCGAATGTCGCGCCACTAGCATCCTCGACGCTACTTCATGAATCCGCGGACGATGAAGGCGATCTCATCCGCTGCGGTATCGAGCGCGAAATGGCCGCCATCGACGATGTGAATTTCCGCCTTGGGCACGTCGCGGCGATATGATTCCGGTTCCGACGGATCGAACGACGACTCATACTTGCCCCATATCACCAGCAGCCGCGGCTGATTCTCGCGCATCCAGGCATCCCACTTGGGATAATTCTCCACGTTCGTGCGGTAGTCGTAGAAAAGATCGCTTTGAATGTCGATCTGTCCGGGCTGGTTGAGAAAATGATATTCATCGGTCCACAAATCCGGGTCGTGACGTTCCACGTTGGGATCGTCACCCACGTGGCGCGCACTCGTCGTAGCCAGCGAGAGCAAATTCACGCGCAACGCGCTTTCGTTCGGCGCGCGGTCGGCCCAATAAGCGCGCCGCGTTTTCCAATTCGCTCCCAGACCGCTTTCATGCGCCACCGCGTCTTGAACGATCAGCGATTCCACGCGCTCGGGATGCGCCAAGATCAGGCGAAAGCCCACGGGGCCGCCGTAATCTTGCATGTAAAGCGAATAGTGCGAAAGCCCGAGCGCTTCGGTGAAATGATTCATCACCTCCGCGATGTGATCGAAGGTGTATGCGAATTTTTTCGGGTCGGGCCAATCGCTGTGTCCAAAGCCAGGATAATCGGGCGCCACCATGTGATAGCGATCAGAAAGCCGTGTGAAAAGCGGCTCAAACATTCGCGATGAAGACGGAAGTCCGTGCAGCAACAAGAGTGTGGGCGCATCTTTCGGCCCCGCCTCTCTGTAAAATATGGAGAGCCCATCGACTTGCACCTTGCGATAAACAGTTGAGCGTTCCCTGCTATGTTCCCCACGTTGTTCCATAGGACGTTCCTTTCCTTGCGCTTGCCCCGGTAATATAGATGTTGCGAGCATGGCCAACACCACCAACGCCACCCGCGAGGCCCCCAAGTATGTTTCCGCTCTCATAGCCTCCTCCTTTCGGGGATTAGAGTGCAACTTGGCCTGATCGTGTCGCCGAGATTCCCTCCTGCCCCGCCACCTCGAAAATGACTTCCAGGTCGACCGGGGCGCCGAGCGGGAGGTTTGCTCGTCGGAGACCGGCCTACTCCTTTCTTTCCCGCAGCCGCCTCCACTCTAAATCAGAGAGTTGCTCGATCAACTTTTCCATCTCCTGCTGATTCTTGACGGCCTGCCGCACGCGGTCTTCCCATTGGCGAGGCACGAACATCTGGCGTAATTTCCCGCCCTGGCGTCGGATCAGATAGAGACAGACATGCAGTTCTCCCCGGGCGCAATGACAGCCAGGTTTGCCACAACGCACATTGCGCACGGTGAGGGTGCCACGCAGAAAGCGAGCGACGTGGACCACCTGCGCCAGGCGCGATCGCTGCTGCCGTTCCCGAGCCGAGAACTGTGAGCGGTGCAAGCCGCCTCCTTACTCTTATACACTAGAGTATACAAGCATCTACTACTGTCAAGCGCATAAAGGCGAATGCGAATTTGCTGCTAGGAGCATAGGAAGGGGTAATTCTAATGGGAAGCCCTATTCAGGCTAGGACCAAATAATCGGCATCGTTTAATCGTAGGGAAGGCGCGCTGCAAAACCGGAAAAACAACAGCAGGTCCCTCGTCGGCCGGAAGCGGCCTCTGTCGGGATGACAATGTAAAGCAAGGGCGCAGAGGCAAGATGCCGGGCCAAAGCCCGGCGCTACTTAAGACAAATGGTCCGGCCCAGGCGGTAGATTATTTTTGCGAGGCGGTTCAGTTTTGGAAACGGAGAAATCGCAGCACGAACTTACAGCGTCGTTGAGGCGAAAATCCATGCTGTCCGCTGTGTTGACTACTCAAGCGCTCGTCCCGGCGACTGGGATGGTCCTAACGAAGCTTAGGCGTGATAAAGTTTTGGGACGGAGGGAAGCTATGAGGTTTCTGCGACATTTACTCGTGCTGCTGATCTTTAGCTGCTGTTTCGCCCGGTTTGCAATGGGCCAGCAAACGTGGAGAGTAAGGATTGACGCGAAGGAATTTGACCGCGGGCTGCTGATCCAGAAGCTCAACGAACACAGCGCGGATCACCATATCAAGTTTGAATTTGTGAACCAAAATTTCGACTACCGGATTGCGTACGGGACAGGGCAAGCCGGCGGTTTAGCTCCGTATGGTCCGGTGGTAGCAACCGCGTCAGTGACCAAGGTGTTCGACGCTAAAGGCGCTGAACTTTTTGAATTCAATCGCGACGGGCGCAAAACAGACGCAGGCGCTGCGAATGCCACGGCGAAGGAAATTATCAAAAGGCTGCAGAAGTTGCGTTCCGCCGGGTAGCGTTGGTTCGTCGGCGGGTGATGCGTTCATCGGTGCTGTGATTCTGGTCGGGATTACTCGCTTAACAAAGCGAGCTGGAACAGTAGCCCTGCTTATAAGGAATTAGCCAAGATTTTTGCTACGGTATGCTTCTACGGAAATTAAGCGAATCAATGTAAAGTGGTACTTCTCCCGGATCATCCCGTGGGGCTCCTTGGCGGAAAATATGGCCACGAAGCTGACCCTGGCCGGACTATGGTGACGGAGCAACTTCGACAGCTTTTTGCTGAGTTTGCTTGCTGTGCAGTCGTCTGGAAAATTCATATCCGCCGTTAAATCTTGAGCTGAATTGAGCTTACAGGTGGGATCGTAGATCGCCACATCATGGAAAGTGGATTGGACACTCGCCCTGGTGAGAACGGATTTGCCTTCGTTGTTTTGCGAATTGGCCAGCAGATCACAATAAGCGATTTGTGGGAGATTGTAGGCTTGTTGACCCGGCATTTCGCGCCCAAGTAACGGTGAAAAGAAAGACGAACTCCGGCCAGCATAAGCAGGCAAAACATTGGAGAGGTTCTCTTCATGCGAGTCAATACTGCGATTCTAACACCACCCCGGCACGACATAAGTTCGTCGTCAGTGTTCTGGTGCTACTCGCGGGAAGTGGCGGAGATTACGTTAACGACGGTGAGCAGGCGGGACGCTTCCGTCATATTGCGAACTGTAAAGCGCACGGTGTAGCCGTCGACACGCGTTGAACTTGGCAAGTAGCTCACGAGATCGGCTTGCGTCACGTTATTGAAACGCCATTCCAGAACAATCGGTGTAGCGGGTGCAACAGGGTGAAAGTCTGCCCTTCGGCGAATGCCGCGAAGTACTCCTTCGTGAATGGCAAGCGTGACGGTTGCAGACGCTTTCATAATTCCAGCATTAAAACTCAAAGATTCTTTCGTGGTGACCGTCTCGATGGGACCGATCTTGGCTTTCGCGTCGGCGACTGCTTGGTCGTCGCCTGACAGGAACACGACGGGCACATGAAGTTTAGCGGCTACCGCCGCGTTGAAAGCGCCCTCGGACACCGATCTGCCGTTGAGGCGAAGTTCCATGCTGCCGGTGAACGTGTGGGCGAGTATTGCATTCGGCGTGCCTTCGGGCGCGTGGTAACCAATGAAGACCACTGCTGCCGTATCGGCCGTAAGTCCCTGCATCATGCCGAGCGGTCTAGGCCATCCGCGGACGAGATTGCAACGTGGATCAAGCACTTCGGGATCAAGATTCGCGAAATCACCATGCGAGTCGGCGACGATAACTTCCGAGGCGCCGGCTTCAAATGCGGCGGTGACGGCGGCGTTCACTTCAGCGGTCATGAGGCGTCGCATCTGCGCGTAGTCGCGACCTGCTGGTTGAGAATCAATCTTCCAGTTGGTGACGTCGGCGACGCCTTCCATGTCAGCTGAAACTAAAACTTTGAGCGGTGCTTGCTGCGCATTTGCGAGCAGAGAATAAAAAATCAAGAAGATGCCGGCTAGTATGAGGCGTGCTTTCACGGCCAGCATTTTATGCTGGCCGGTGAAACTCTGCGGCGCTAGTGCGCGTATAAATGTCCAAAGAGGCCTAATGCCTTATTCGCCCATACTGGTCGTTCATATTTGCGCGGGGACCTTAGGGCTGCTGTCGGGGACCGCGGCAATGTCTTTCCGGAAAGGTTCCCCTCGCCATGCCCTGGCGGGAAAGGTCTTCGTCGCATCCATGCTCACCATGGCCATTGTCGCGGTGTACCTTGCAATCGTGAGGCATGAACCGAACAATATCGGCGGCGGGATTCTAACCTTCTATCTGGTCGGAACGGGATGGCTAACTGCCAGGCGCAGAGACGGGGAAACTAGTCGTTTCGATTGGGTTGTGCTCCTGGTTCCTTTGGCGCTCGGTATCCTCACCTGGATGCATGGTCTAGAAGTCGTGCGCAGCGGAGCGAGTTCACAAGACGGGGTTCCCGTCGGAATGACCTTCTTCATGGGTTCCGTGATGCTGCTGGCAAGCGCGGGGGACGTTCGCACGCTGGTACACGGCGGTGTTTGTGGAGCAAAGCGCATCGCACGGCATCTCTGGCGCATGTGCTTTGGCCTGTTTATCGCCGCCGGGTCTTTTTTCCTGGGGCCCTCAAACCGCCCGCTGAGATTGTCTTCAGCGGTGGGGCTCGGGCAACATCTGCCTCCGGCTTTATTTAGCACAACCTTGTATTTAATTCTCACCATCCTTCCACTGATTTTGCTGGTTTTCTGGCTAGTCCGAGTCCGCGTCACAAATGCATACAAGGGAAAGTCGATACAATTTGGATCCACAAGTCCTCATGAATGACGCCAAGTATATTGGGAGGGATGTGCATCAGGCAACGATCTCTGTGGCCGCCGCTCGGGAATCTGGTGATGGAGGCCATTCTGGAAACGAAACTGTTCAACCGTCGCCGGACTGCGGTGGACGCAGAAGTCCTAGGACAATGCATGGGTTCTACGGCGCTGCGATTGTTATAAAACCAATCTGTCAGCTGGAGTACCGCAGCAAGTTTCTTTGCAGGGCGTGCAGACTAAAGAGCGCGTTTGCAATGATCTCTCGTTCGTGGTTCGGATCCGGGTCTTGGACAAGGTCTTGGATTCGCGAGAACATTGCGGTTTCCGCTTCATGGATTCGAAGGCGAAGTTTTACAGGATCGTGTTCAACGAGCGCGTGAGAGTAAAGGGCGTACCATTCGGCCTGATTCACATGACACCTCAGGTTTTGAATGTCCGGCGCTAGAACCTACCAAAAGCGGGAAAATCGGACTATACAGTCTATCCTGTATAAATTACCTACATGCAATTGACGCGAACGGAAGATAACCCGGTCGGGTTATATGAAACCTAGAACTAATTTTCAAGTCCTGGTAAAACGCGTTAACCGGACAACTCCGGTGAATCGGACTTACGTCCAAGTTGAATTTCCGGAGGGGAGATGAAATCGGCTACAGGAGGGCGTACGGCTGCGGGCAGAAATGAGAAGGGCGAGCAGTTGTCTCACTCGCCCGTTCCTGCGAATCTCGCCATGTGAAGTTTTGAACTAGGGGATCTGCAGCAGCAGTCGTTAGCGACTGGCAGGTGGCACAATGCCGTTCATGCGCAGGTATTCCACCATCTGGCCGTAGTGGTCGAAGCAATGCCCTACGATCAGAGTGGCCATTCCCAGTCGCGTAGTCATTCCTTCGCCGAAGGGACTCTTGATGGGTGTCAGCAGATTGCTTTCATTGATGGAGGCGACAGCTTTGTGGACGTATGTGAACGAGTCCTTCAGGTATTTCACGGTATCCGCTTTGGTTTTCACTGAATCCGGGCCATTCTCGCCGCCCGGTTCGACCGGTGCTGCAAGGATGGCCGCTCCGACCAGATAGTTGACTGCCGCAACGTGTTTGACCTGCTGAGCAAAGGTGCGCACGCCTTTGAATTCGCCGTTCGCGGGTGCAAATGAATATTTATCTTCGGGCATGGCCTCGGCTGCGGGAACAAATTCGCCCTCCACACCGGCGACGCCGCGGTCCAGCACTTGAGCGATGGTGCGATGTTCCGCTGGCTTTGCGTCCTGCGCCTGCGCGACGCGACCAGTCAGCAAAAGCAGAAATGCGAGCAGTCCCGTTGTCTTCTTCATGTGCATGTGAAAGTCTCCTTTAAGGATTGCAATTGTAAACCGGAATCTCCTTTTTGACTTCAAGACGTATCAGATTTCAGATCTGACTCGCCGCCGCTTGCTCTCTTGCAAATCCGACACTCTCTTGCAAATCCGCGCAAATCCGTTGTCCCCGGGAGCGGGAGAAGCGTACGATGTGCGCACCAGAAGTCCAAATCAAAATTTCGTTGGATCGCAATGCGCCGGAGGCTGCCATGAAACTTGTTCGTTACGCTGCGCTTTACCTTTTCGCCGCTCTTGTCGCGGTTCTTTTCGCAGACGGAGTCCGCACATCCGCTGCGCCACCGGCTTCGAATTTCGTTCTCGTGGCGCATTGCGGCGCCGGCGATTACGGCAAGGCGCCCGCTGCATATATTCAGCCACGCCGCGACGCTTTGGCCGTCGCCATCAGGCAGGGCTATAAAATCCTGGCCGCGGGCGGCACAAGCCTCGACGCAGTGGAGACTACCATTCGATCCATGGAAGATTCCGGCCTGTTTGACGCGGGCCGCGGCGCCTACTACACGCGCGCAGGCGTCCCTGAGATGGACGCCGCCATCATGGATGGCCAGACACTCGCTGCGGGTTCGGTCGCCTCTCTGCAACACATCGCGAATCCAATTCATCTGGCGCGCTTGGTAATGGAGAAAACGCCGCACGTCATGCTGGTCGGAGCGGGCGCCGAAGAATTCGCAAAATCGCAAGGAATTGAACTTGTGTCGCCATTTTATTTCTACAACGAGCAACTCTGGTTGCGCTACAAGCTCGCGAAATCCGCCGAGGAAAAGAAATCCGGAGCGCTAAAACGCGATAGCAACGACGAGCACGGCACAGTGGGCGTTGTCGCACTCGATCAACAAGGGAATCTTGCCGCTGGCACATCAACCGGTGGTACGGTATTGAAAATGCCCGGCCGCGTGGGGGATTCTCCCATTATTGGCGCGGGAACCTACGCCAATAACGAAAGCTGCGGAGTTTCCGCCACCGGGACCGGCGAATTTTTCATGCGCAATATCGTCGCTGCTGACATTTGTGAGCGCGTTCGCTATCTGCACGTTTCGCTGGAACAAGCCGCAAACGATGTGGTGATGAAAGAGCTCGTGGACCAGGAAGGCGACGGCGGAGTAATCGCGCTCGACCGCCAAGGCAACGTCACCACACCGTTCAATACCACAGGAATGATGACCGGCACGGTTCACTTGGATGGCAACATTTCATTGAAGGGCTGGAGCAAGACCGCTGAGCCGATCATCGTCTCCGCATCCCAATAATCGCTTTCAGGGTGTTGCAAAAACGAGAAAGGCGATAGCTCGCAGGGCAAACGTAGCGCGGAAAATCAAAGCGATTCCATTGAAATGTACTTTTGGCGCAATCGTCGGTCAGACCGTCTTGCATCAGTCGCCGGTCCCGCTCAATTGTGAAGTCTGCGGGCTATTGCTCGCGCTATCGGAAAACGCTCAGAGTTCCGGTTCGTGTGCCCGTTACGCTCGGTGAAAACACGACACCGATCGCGCATTTGGCGTTTCCGGCCAACGTCGTGCTGCAGGTCGTCGAGGAGACACTGAAGTCGCCCGTAGTCGATACAACGACGTCGTTGAGTGTTGTACTTAGGACGTTCGTCAAAGTAAACGTCTTGGCCGCTCTTGGTCCCCACGTGTCGATTGACGAACTTCGCGCTCGTTGGCGTTAACGTTACAGGAATTACTCCAACTCCGGTGAGCGCAACCGACTGGGGCCCATTTCCGGAAATGTCCAAAATTTCAAGATCAGCTTTCCGCGATCCGTTGGAAGTCGGCGCGAACGTGACATTAATCATGCAGGTTCCGCCAACTGGAATCGACGAAGAGGCGCAGTCGTTGGTTTCTGCAAACTCACCGGCATCAGCGCCAGTGATCGAAATGCTTGTGATGCTCAATTTGCCGTTCCCGCTGAAGTAGGACGTCACGGCTTGCGCTGGGCTGGCGCCGACTACAATACGAGCACCTCGACGGTGTTGTCGCAGAAGGTCAATCCATAGGAATGAATCGCGCGCAGTTGCCAACGCAGATTTTCGACCACGCTTCGGATTTTGCGGAGCGTGGGTCACGGGCGTTTCTAATACTTCGAGATTTCTCGCGCCCTAACTCAAGCTAAACGCGAAGGTATCTTACCGGGAGTCGGTGCACGACCTCTCGGTTACTACGGTGCAACATGACAACGATCTATACTGCAACCGCAAGTGGCGAGCGCACGTCCCATCAGCAGGAGGAAAACGTATGAGATTCCTTCTGACGGCAATTTTAGTGGCAGCGAGTGCTGCCTACGCGCAGGCGCAAGACCCCGGACAAATGGCAGCGCAACAGGCCGCGCAGCAGGCTAATCAAGACGCGCTGCAGGCCATGCAAATGACTCAGCAGGCGGCCCAAGCCGCAGCGCAACAAGCACAGATGGCGCAAACCGACACACCAACTCCACCCTGCTGCGTTACCACCAAACCAAAATTTTCGGTAAAGCCTGGCAACTACGATTCGCCCGTGATCGTGAAACTAACGGATAAAACGCGCGGCGCAATCATTTATTACACGACGGATGGCTGGACTCCTACCGCCGCATCCAACCGTTACCTGGGCCCGATTGCGATCAATACGACCACCACGTTGCAGGCCATCGCTATCGCACCGTACTCTGCGGTTTATGGGCGAAGTTTGCTGGTCTCCGGGCAATACACAATAAATGCGCCGGCGACAGGGGCCTCGGCTACAGCGGCAACGTCCTCTGCGCAACCGAGTCTGCCCGCGACGCCAGAAGCCGTTCCTAAAATATTGCCCGACGGAAGGATTATTCTTCCTCAAGGCACGCCTGTTCCGCTTGTCTTTGGCGCCGATGTGAATTCCAAGACTGCCGAAGTGGGAGACTTGATTCCTCTTACGCTTTCCGAGGACTTGAAACTAGGAAATGTAACCGTCGCGCGAAAAGGTTCTGCTGCCGTTGGTCTCATAATCCAAGTGGATCACAACGGCATCGGAGGAGCACCGGGTGACATCACTTTCCAGGTGAACTCGCTAACCGTGAACGGCAGCGTTATCCAGCTGAGAGGTTTCGCCACAAAGGAAGGCGAAGCAAAGCCACCAGGAGCCGCCAGGCTGATTCCCTACGCAGGCATCTTCACTGTTCTAAAGCACGGCACAAATGCAGAGATCACAGCAGGCACGCCCTTCACTGCTTACGTAAACGCGGACACTCCACTCCCGCCCGCAAATTAGTCTCACCGTTCGCGGCGGCGCTGATAGCGAATTCGTTTCAATTACGCGTCAACCGGACACGCAGGTAATGGTACGTATGATACCGAACATCCGAGTGGGCCACACTGGTAAGGACTTTCACATTTGTGCGATGAAATTGCCAAAATGTTGACATCGTCTGTGTTAGAACCGAAATCCCATCGCTACCTTCCGCCGTAACTCCCGATTACATAGTCAGCTTTCTAATGCAGATTTGGCCGCCAAAGTGCCACTCGTATATTTAGCTACTATCGTGGCTCAAAATAAGCGCCAACCCTGCTTGACGCTCCGGATGCCATGGTGAGGTTTTATGACGAAGAAAGTTGCAGCAATCGGTCTCGTTTTCTCCCTGTTGCTCTTGTATCCTTCGCTGTCGAGCGCGGGCTTGCGCGATTCAGGCCCGCCATGTTCGGGCTACGGGTGCCCGGGGTCCGAATCTCCGAAGAATAGCCAGCCGAAATCGAGCCAGGATCAAAAATCAAACGGCAATCGCGATGCTCAAGTGTCCAGTGGCCAGGACAGCTCTTCATCGTCAAACCCCTCGCACTAGCGCGCCGTACTTTTTGCGTTGGCCACGCAACCGGAGAAGTGCGTAATAGTTCGGCACTTGTCCGCTACCCCGCTAACCGGGAATGCATGGCAGCTACCTTCGGCATCTTCCCCAAAGCCCCTCCGGCACTTTCGAATTACGTTGGGGTCTAACAGTTGAGGACGGTTGTAAGAATCACCGATGAGGTGTATCCGTGTGGTCACCCAGCAAGGCCGCAGCGTTCCGTGCCGCAATGAGAAGGCCAAGCATTTATCCTACATTTGACCTCATGCCCTTCGTGGGTGTTTTCATGGTTTTGCTTTTTATCTTTATGCTAACTCCGCCTTCCCACGGTGGTATGTCGTTCGTAGATCTGCCCAAAGCTCAAACCGCAGCATCTCAACCGCGCGGGGTACGCGACGACGCCATACGGATTGTCGTCGCTAGGGATGGACGTTGCTTCTTTCGCTTCACCACAGCCAAACCGGAAGACCTGCCTGATCTGATACGAACGGCAATACGCGCTGGCTCCGAACGGAAAGTCTATCTTTTCGCAGACGCTAGAGCTAAGAATGGAGACGTCGGAATCGTCGTTGACCAGATACGGCTCGCTGGCATCATCAACGTTGTGATCGTTGCGAACAAACCTTACGCGTCCAAAGGCCTAACCCGCAAGCCCTGATCAACGCTCCAGCCGGACATTTTTAACAAATGTCAGTCCTAGTCCTGTCAAATTGTTTTTTGAGCGTGCTTCTCCGTTCACTCCCGCGGGCGTTCTTGCCCATTTTCTTTGACTCTGCATCAACGACCACGGATCGTTCGCAATCCAGCGGCCGGTTGTTAAGAGTCAAGGCCGGTGTTACATCGTCAGGACGGCGCGGAAGCGCGCCTTGCCATCGACGACACGCTGATACGCCTTCGGAGCTTCAGCCAACGGGTACGTCTCGACTATCGTTTTAACTTTTCCTTGGGCTACGAAATCAAGAGCTTCGTAGAGATATTCTGGGCCGTTCTGCTGGCTGCCGATGATGCGGATGCGCTTCATGATGAGATCCATCAGCGAGACGGAAAGAGGCTCCGCGTCGGCACCCATAGTGATCAGACGGCCATCTGGCCGTAGTCCCTGAATGCTGTCCACCATGGACTTCGTCGAATTGGAAGTGCTGAGGATGACGTCCGCGCCACCCGCTGCGGCAAGGCTCTTTCCGTCGCGGACAATTTCATCCGCGCCGAGTTCGCGGATCAACTTGTCTTTGTCAGGTGAGTGGGAAATGGCGATGGTCTCGAAGCCCGTTGCCTTCGCGTATTGCACTGCGAGGTGTCCGAGGCCGCCGATTCCAAGCACGGCCACGCGCTCGTGCGGTTGGGGATCGGCCCAGCGCAGCCCGCTATAGACCGTGTAACCCGCGCAGAAGATCGGCGCTGCTTGCTCGTAGGAAATCTTGTCGGGAATCAGATAAGCGGCGTCGGCATTCATCAACATGTACTCGGCGTGACCGCCTTGTGCATCAAGTCCTGTGCCTTGCATGTAAGGACAGAACATTCTGCGGCCGCGCTGGCACCATTCGCAACGTCCGCACGTGGATTGAATCCATGCGGTACCCACGCGGTCGCCCACCTTGCGCGTGATGACGTCAGGTGCCACGGCCACGATCTCACCGACCGGCTCGTGGCCCAAAATTCGCGGGAATTTGCCAGGGATGTGCCCCAGAGTTTCGTGCACGTCGGTGTAGCAGATGCCGCTCGCATGCATCTTCACCAGAACTTGGTTGGGGCCGGGTTGAGGTTGCGGAACGTCTTTCACTTCCCAGGAACCGCTAACGGCGGGTACGACTGCAGCTTTCATAATTGTCTCCTCCAAGGCAATTCGATGCTGGCAATTTGAAAAGGTAGCACATCACTTTTTTCGCTCACTCCTTCAAGTTGCGTATCCTTCTCTACATCGAACTTGCCGAAGCGATCGACTGCTCGGACGCGTCTCGCGGAAAGAGTCGAGTGCTAGTGAAAAAATCGCGCAGCCTGCGCCCTGCGTTCAGTCAGTCGGAATCCTTCGCTGGATCATCTAGTTTCCTCGCCTCTCTTTAACGGCGCTATTTCCCGATTGAATAGCCGACAGTGAAACGTCCAAGGCCCGCATCATAGAATTGTGCAACGCTTGCCGCTCGTTCTCGTGCATCTGGTCAGCGATCGTGCGCATTGGCAGGTCGATGTCATTTGCGCGACTCTTGCTGGCGAAATCATGTAAGAAACAGCGGAACAATATCGCCAGCGGATGTTTGTCCTGGTCGACGGGAAAGGCCCCGTGAAACTTCAGGTCGCGGCGCCAGCCCGGATTGCATTTCACCGAATATCGAAGTCGCGGACGATCAAACGAGTATCAACTGTGACGTGAGGTGAGACGGCGTGGAAGGCCCAGACGTGCACCCATGCGTTCCCTGTGCGTAGTGTTAGAAACGATTTCATCAGGCCGGGAGGAAAGAAAAACAGGAACACCACGATTACCGACAGCGCGGAATGCGCCAGCGAGTCGTAGCGCGTCCAAGATTCGAAAACGTGCATAGCCGGATAACTCGCCGCACCCAGCAGAAACGCCGTGACCGGCGCGGTCAATTTGGCATACCGCGGCATAAGAACGGAACAAATGAAAATCATAACCGGGAGATCGGTGCCGAAGAGATGCAAAACAAACGATAACAGGCCGCCGACGATTTGCTGGTGATGCGTCAGTTTAAGAAAATTCCCGTCCAGTGTTAGGTCCATGAAGCAGCCAATTGCCAGCACCACTGCGATTACGATTACGTCGCTCTTCAAGTCAGACGACCTCAAATTCAATTGCTGATTCGAGTATCCACGCATCCGAAACACGACATACGGAACCAACGCGATCAAAGTGGCGTTATACGCCGCCCAGGTGTACACCTCGACGGGCGGCTGCACACGCGTCGCGCCCACGAGGGACCCGTTCAGATGCATCGCAATGCTTTCGCTAAAAAAATGCAGACCGATAAAGCGCCCTATCAGAAGCACCAAAGCGCCGTAGAGCCACAAAGCAATTGTCTCGCGTAACGCGACGCCACGCTCGGGCGCGCGTGCTGCTAGATCCGGCAACGCACGCCGCCGCGTAATCAGTGCAACGAGCCCTATTTCCAGCACCAGAAAAAGCAGCGCGATCGAACTCGAAATCACCATCGCTGCTGGCTTGTCTGGATGCGGCCCAATTGGTAGCGACATCGTCCCATGACACAGCAGCACGGCCGCCAGGCTCATCAGTAGCCAAAGAGCCAGCGCAATTTGAAAACTTCGCTGGCGAATTAGAAAATCCAGCCTGGAACCTAATGAGCTCATCCTACCAAATCCAGTTGCGCATTCCGCTTCGCGTGTTTCCCGGCTCGCTTATTCTAACGCCGGGCTAAGAGGAGCCTCGGCAGTTAGATGTCAAATTTTGGTTTCCCAACTCCCGTTTACCGGAGAAGCGGCTCGGTACCCAAACGAATCAGGAGTTACGAAACAGTTTGATTGAGAGCGCAAAGCTTCCCATAAAACGACGATGGCGTAAGCGATGGCCCGCGCGATCGCGTACGCCGCTCGTACTGCGTGCCGGCCCAACTTCACATGGTTAGAACCACGCGGAACTGTGCCTTGCCGCTCATCATGCGCGCGTAAGCTTCGCCTGCTTTTTCGAGTGGATACGTTTCAATCATTGGACGCACGCCGCTTAGTACGGCGAACTGCAGCGTATCTTCCTCGTCCGCGGGTGTTCCGGAGGCCCAGCCCTGAATCGTTCGACTTCCGTTGATGAGCTGTACCGGTGCGACCTCGATAGGATCAAACGTCGCGCCTATCACGATAAGTTTGCCGTTCGGCCCCAGGCCGTCGATCAGTTCGGACATCGCTTTCGAACTTGGCGCTGTCGCCAGAATTGCTTGTGCGCCGCCTAATTTTTGCAATTCTTCTGCTGGCTTCGTTGCTTGGCTATCGACGTAAACGGTCGCTCCAAGTTTTTTTGCGAGCGCCGCGTTTTCCGATCCGCGCCCGATCGCCGCCACCTTATATCCAAACTTGTTCGCGAATTGAATTCCCAGGTGGCCCAGACCGCCAATGCCCTGAATTGCAACAAGGTCGCCGGGCATCGCGCCGCTGTGGCGCAACGCGTTGTAGGTAGTAATTCCGGCGCAGAGCAAGGGAGCCGCTTCAACGTCACCCAGACTATCCGGCATGGCCACCAGCGCGTTCGCGGGAGCCACCATGTATTGCTGATATCCTCCGTCATAGCTGATGCCTGGAATTTTCATATTCACGCAATTGCGAAAATCTCCACGCCTGCAGTAGAGACATGTTTCGTCATGCCCGCCGTGCCAGCCAACGCCGACGCGCTGCCCCTTCTTCCACACCGTAACACTCTCACCGAGTTCATCGATGATGCCGGCGATTTCGTGTCCCGGAACGCGCGGATACTGAATTCCCGGCCACAGCCCGTCTTTCGTAAGCACGTCACTGTGACAAACACCGCAAGCCTGCACCTTCACGCGCACATGTCCTGCTTGCAGCTTAGGAATCTCGCGTTCGACGATCTCGAAATCGCCTCCCGGCTTGGGAACCTGCGCCGCCTTCATTGGTGCTATTCCAACTTTTGTCGTCGCCATAAACGTCTCCTTTGAATTTCCTTGTGCTTGAAAAATAACTGTTAGCCGAACGACTGGGCGCTCGCATCCCGAACTCGCTTAGCGTCGATGGTAATAACATAGACGCCATTCCTGCCTTGACGGTAACGTGAGCGAGCTGAAGTCCAGGGATTGGATGACCGTCAAGGCGACCTCGATGCGCCGGATGCAAAACCATTCTCCCGAATAACACGGGTTGTCCGCAAGGGTCAACCCTGCGGCAAATTTTTCAGTTCCCGCGAAAGTCTTTTGCAATCTGTAGCGGCCGCCTACTGCGCGGTTGATGAAAGGTAGCTGCACAATCGTCAACCAAAGACTTCCGTCATTCGACAAGCTCGCAACGCCCAGAGTGCGTTCGCCCGTATCCGGATTGATATCGAAGTCCAGGATGCCTTCGTATGTGCTGTTATACAAATATTCCCCGGAGGGATCGGCCGCGAGCGCCGCGCTGTCCGACACAAAAGGCGAACCAGGAATTTGTATAAGTCCGCCGCTGCTGGAACTTATGCTGTACCCGGAAATGCTACCGTCTGCTTCATTCACCGCATAAAGGAATTTGTCTGCCAGCGCGAGCGCAGCGGGATTCCGTTCGTCTGAAAACGGCGAGCCGGCCACCGGCGCAAGCGCACCAGTCGCGCTGTCGATGGAGAATGCCGCAATCTGGTTGGTGGCAGTGAGCGCGGCGTAAACGAACGCGCTGGTGTCCACGATACCGAATAGCACGCTATTGGCAACGGTTTGGCCGGGAATAGTAAACGGCGAACCCTGCACAGGAGTCAGCGCTCCCGAGGAATCGATGGTGAAAGCCAAAATGCCGCCGGGAGGATCGTCGTCGGAAGCGTAGAGAAATTTTCCAGAAGGATCGACCACTAACTGAGGATTATCTCCCGAAGCAAAAGGCGATCCGGGAATTGCTGTGGGGACGCCGGTCGCGCTGTCCACCGTAAACGCGTCGATTCCGCCCGCAACGGCTGCGTAGAGTAAGTAACTCTTCGGTGCGCTGGCCAGACCTTGGACCGATGAGCCTGCCTGCAGAGCGAAGGGTGATGAGAAGTTCGGTGCTCGGAGCGCCGTAAAGAATCTCGGGCGTCGCCGACGGAGTGGTGCATCCGCTGCCGCTACAGGGTGTACCTCCGCTTGACCCACACCCGGAGAAGCCCAGCATGAACATAAGCGCGAGTGCGACTCTCACGGTATTTCGAAGACTGGTCATCACCTACCCAAGCTGGAACAATCTTCAAATAACTGTATCGCGCATCGGGCCTGATGAAAACTCTTGGGAATCAGCAAAGGACTTCCGACGCGACGCCGAAGACACCCTCGCCAACTTAAATCTCTAAACCGGGCGAGTGGCGCAGACGACCATCCCGAAACTAAAACTCAGTTACGTCACGACTGAAACTTGGGGCACCCCCCAGGTCGACGGCGACTCGAGCCTAGGGAAGAGGCCGCAAAGCGTCCGGAACATCTCCTAAAAAAAGAAAAGGGGCGATTGCTCGCCCCTTCCCTTCAGTTTCGAAAGATATCAGCTGCTGAGCGTTCTCCCGTTTTACGGGGACAAGCTCGCCACGACGTTCGCCGCTGGGCCAGTCTGTGATTTGCGTCGCGCGTCTCATCAAGCTTTCGCTTGAAGAAAGCAGGCGTAGCAAACCACTGACCACACCCTAAGCTTTGCCGTGTTGCCGTACCATTCCGAACTATGTCGAAGCTGTTCTATCGCCTTCGTCCTGCATAACTCGTTAAGCTTTCGCTCGCCGTGTTTTCAAGACTCAGATGAATCGAATGCTTTAACGGAACGGTTGTAACTCCGAGCGCAAAATCAGTCAACTACATTCCAAACATTTTTCGTTGTGGAAATCTCGGAAATGTGGAAATCGTTCTTGAACTCTTTCTTGCAAATGGGAAAGGCGTTGGGTAGTCGGAGCGCTTGAAACTCCATCGGTCAATGACCCAGCCGACAAAGTAGCACCAGCCGAAAATTAAAAGCGGCATCGAAATCATAAAACCCAAGATTTGATTCATGCCGTATTTACCAAGAACGGTAGTAATAAAAAGACCGATGAAGAATGCGGGCAAAGCGCAAAACGGGAATGTTCGCTCAAGCCTTGCGGGGGGATGCCAGAGGCCAGGATCCTCGATCCCCCATGACACGCAAGGATCTTTTGTTGCGTCGCACGGTTCCGGAGGCGCTCAGGACGCGGATGCGAATCAAGACGAATAGTTGACCACACATAGAAATAGCGTCCAACAGCAGCATTGCCTTCGAGAGGGTTAGCATAAGAATGCCAGCTAATTCCCGCGAAAACGATCAGACCAAAGAACGGTAATACCACTTTCCATCGTATTGCCATACCTTAATTAGACACCGCGCAACAGGAACCTATACTTCTGGGCGCTGAGAAACTACTTCTTCTGGAAGTGGTTGCCGAAGTAATAGACCCTGGGATGGGCTCCCTTCAGCGCAGCTGTATTAAGCGTTAGCTCCGCACTATCGAGGCGACGAACATCCGCAGGATGAACTTTCTCCTGATCACTCACCCATCCACCGGCCGATTCCAGATCGGAGACGTCGGTCGTCAAACCGTTGAGAAAATAGTGGGCTGGAATTATAGCTTTAGGACCGTATCTCCGGACGATGGCGTCCACCTCAGCACCCGAGAGGACTGTCTCGAGCGGAAGAATTAGTACGGCAATATTTGTTAAATAATGATCGAGAGAGGGATCCGGTACTGCGCGATTGTCGCCCCAGATCGCGATCCGCAGTCCGCCGGTCTGGATGATTTGAATCGCGTTATCGAACCCGATCACGTTGTTTGGCGGACAGGTCTTAGACCGGGAATCCGCGGAGCCGGAATCACATTAGTGTTTGTCGGCAAGGCCCGTTATTTCAATATCGCCGAGCTTAAACTGCCCAACCAGACGCTCGAGAACCATCAGTCCGTTCGGCCGCTCGACGGCATCGTGGTCAAAATGGGCGTGAGTGGAAATTACGATGTCGACCCGGAGAGCGGGGAAATCATTCAGGAACCACTTGGGGTACGCGCCTGTCGAATCATTTCGCCAAGGATCGGTCAGTACCGTCAAACCTTTCGGAGGACGTGATCTTGAATGCATCGTGTCCGTAGAACTCGATCTTCAGGTCGCCTGCACGAGCAGGGTCTCCGCCCTCTTTCTGAACGGTGATCAATGAATTGTTGTTCCATGCCGCGGAGGGAGTTGGAGAAGTCTGAGACTGTTGCGCGCGAGTGCCGAAGGTCAAAGCCAATTGGACCAACGTTACGATAAGGGCCGACGTTATGAAACGCATATGATCCTTTCGGGCTGTGGCTGACTCTACCACACCAAGAGTGGTCATAACGTCCCGCGCAAGAGTGGTTATTGTAGCGAAGCACCGCGTAATCTAACTTCTCTTCCCTGCAATCTGAATAACCCTGAGTTCGGCGTTGTCACAAAGGAAGTGGACGTGCACGATGCAGTCTCGAACGAAACAATACCGCTCGCGCCGGCGGCGGATACACTGCTGCGCTCGGGCTACATATTGTTTGCGTTCGCAATCCTCGGGTTGGGCATTCAGACATTTGTATGCACAGGCTCGCTGGAGGGATCGCTCATTCAGTCCGACAGCTTCGGAAGAATAATAGGACCGCTACTGGCGGCCTGCGGTGTGGGCCTTCTGTTTAAGCGCACTGCGCGAGCGGCCGCGATGGCGCTGGGCACTCTGCTATTTTTGTACGATTTGATTTTCGAAGTGCCGCGTTACGCCGCAAGCCTTCGCAGCATAAGTTCTCGCACAGCAGTGTTTGAACCATTGTCGATTGCCGCTCTCGCCTGGCTCTTGCCGGGTCCGGACGCGACACCGAGCTGGCTTGTACGCGAAAGTCGCTACCTGCTCGCAGTTTCCCTCATCGTGTTTGGAGTGGACCATTTCCTCGCGCTCGCCCCCATCGGGACGCTGATACCGCTGTGGATTCCCTGGCACGTTTTTTGGATCGCGTTCTTCGGCGCCGCTTTCATCGCGGCCGGCATAAGCATGGGCTTCAACATCCTGTTGCGCTGGGGCGCATTCTGTATCGGACTGATGTTCGCGATTTGGGTTTTCACGCTTCATCTTCCCAGAACTCTTTTTGGGCTTTACGGTGGAAGCGGCCCGCACGCTCCCGATGAGTGGTCCAGCCTTTTCATCGCCGTCGCGCTCTGGGGAGGCTCGTGGGCGCTGGCTCGCTCTCAACAGAACACGCGCGCGAGTTGAAACGCGCGGTATTTTTAGATTCTCTCGCGCTGACGCCAAATCGAAAGATGGTTCTCGTCTTCGCGAAATTCCTGTAAGATGCGCCGGGGCTACTTACTGGAGGAATCGCCATGAAGCCTGTAAAGATGCACCCGCTGAAATTGAATTGTCTACGTTTGCTCGTAGCAGTGATCTTTGCTGCCGGTATTTTGATTACACCGGCGCGCTCGCAGGACATGCAGAAACAAAACGCGGCGCCCAAGCCTGCGCCGAGCCCGTCCGAAGCCGTGCTCGAACAGTGGAACGACATCGGCCGCAAACTGATCGCGATGGCCGAAGATTTCCCCGAAGACAAATACAGTTACAAGCCGGATCCCACCATCGGAACCTTTGCGCAGCGACTGATCCATGCCGCTCACGCGAACGAATTTTTCATCAACGCAGTCCGCGGCGAGAAAATGCCCGCGATGGCCGATCCCAAGGCCGATACATTTAAAACCAAAGCTGATGTAGTCGCCTACGTGAAGAAATCATTTGCTGACGGCGCCGCAGCCATCAAAGCAAAAGGCGACAAAGGCATGTCCGACATCGTCGTCGATCCCTTCGGGAATGAACAAACCCGGATCAGCGATTTCGCCTACGGCTTCGTCGAGCATTCCGGAGAAATCTACGGCCAGCTAACGGTGTACTACCGGGTAGCAGGCATGGTCCCACCAGAATCGCGCCCAAAGAAGTAACGGACGCGCTCACTTCAACAAATTTCTATCGGAGTGAATTCGTGTCCGCCCAGGGCGATTCATTTCTCGTCCGCTTGGTGGAATGGAATCACCAGATAGAGGTCCGTCCCGTTTGGCAGGTGTGCGACGTAGGGCATGCCATTCGACCCGTCATGACTAAACGACTGTAACTCTTTCTGATTTTCATGCGGACTCACGATCATAATGTGCGGGCCCACGTGAAAGTCTTCACCTTTGGGCGTGTTAGGATCGCCCGACTTGTTCGGCACCCACGCGCCCACTTACATATAAGCAATCCCGACTCTGTCGATGTGAGGTTCGAGTCCGGCTAAGCTTTCTTTGATCCACAGCATGAAGGCCGCATCAAAACATCCCGGCTCGTCGTGCGAATAACCGGGGAACGCCGGAAGGCAGTTCCACTCACTGGTTCCCTTTCGCAATACGCGATACTCACCACCTTTCGTCGCCGGCCAGTCGAGAATCGTCGCATTCTTTGTAATAAAAGTGGGCGCGGCTCTGAGCGCGTCCGCCATTTTCTCCGAGTCAGTTACGGGACGGCTACCCTCCGGCGTTTGAGCGGCCGCAGTCACCGTGACCAGTAGAAAAAGAACAGCTAGCTTCATATCGAGCCTCCTTGCAGATTTATTCAACGGCAACGTCTGCTCGCTAGTCTTGCTCGTGCGGGCGGTCATACGCAATCGCCAGAACTATCACTATGACAACATCCATTATGAATCCGGGCGGATGGTAGTAATCGAACCAAAAGTTCAGGGCGAGTAGAAGCACAATGACCGCCCGGAATGGGGTGAGCGCCCCTCCAACCGATCAAAGAAGGAATTCCCCACGGGCGGAGATCTTATCATTCCGTCGTCTCTTCGTAACCCGGCCACGAGCGTCAACCCAGCAATTGAGCATCGAGATCGAATATTGTTGCCGAGCGGACTGGCCTGCCACCCACCGATGCGCCCTCATTTAGTTGGCTTGATTTGCGGCTGAAGCTGGCACTGGCTTCGGACGCGACGGCGAAGGCGCCGCTGGTTTCGGGTGCGCTGGGGCCGGTGGCTTCGGATGCAGTGGCGTTAGCCAATCCAGCTTTATTTTTTGGCGAAACAGGACGCGCTGATAGGGCGGGTGGTTGCCGTCCATGCGCACGTAATACAAGTATGGAGTGTCGGTGATGGTCATGAAACTGGAATCGGCGGATTTTGGATCGATCAACGAAAAATATGCGTAGGACCAATTTCCTTCCGGCTCGCGCCTGAGCATTTGATTCCGCGTCATGGCCAGCTCGGGCTTGCTCCAATGAATGAAATCCGGCGAGGTCGTAAAATAGACGCCTTGCGGTCCCCATCCCGCTGAGCCTTGATTCCACAACGTCGCAACAAAAAGATGAGACGCTGCGTGATAGTTGATTCCGGTGCTGTAGTCGAGGTATGGAACCGGCGCGCAAACATGCGCTTTCGGATTTGCGACCGCTGCTCGGTACGGGTCCACAAACTCGACGGTAAAATCTTTGCCGTCCCAGCCGCGCCAGGAAGCAGAGTCCAGAATATTTGACGTGCGAATCGCGCACGCGCCATCCTGAGCCAGGCACGGTTTCTTTCCGTTTCCATCGCCGCAATTTGGAGGCCAGGCCCACGAGTACACTTCCTCGTAATACCACTCGCCAACTTTTATAACGTTCGCGTCAACGCTGTAACCTTGCGGGCCCTGATTCACTTCGTATTTAACCGGAAGACTGAGGAAATAGTTTCCCGGCGGTTTCGACCGGGAAAAATGATAGCCGCCATCGTCGGACAAATTGTAGGTGTCCACGTTGTACCAGCAGGACGCCGTGTCGGTTTTCTGCGCGCACATGCCGGGGTGTTCCCAGCCGTGGTATTCCATGTGGCCGAGCGCGACGATACGTTTGCCGTCAACGTTGTAAAACGAATTCAGCCAGGTGGCGTCGTTGAAATCGGAAATATTTGCGTCGTGCGCCGATTTGTAAACTATTTCGCAATTGTGTTTCGCGGTTTCGAGAGTAGCTCCAAGACCCGCGCGCGTTACATAGTGCGAAGCAATCAGGTGCACGATTCCCTTGTAGTCTTTGAAGGCGCGAGCTGCGGCATCCGGAATATCGATCTGCTCGCACGACTCTTTCTTCGTGTCGAACGCCGCCACTCGCGCGCCGTCCAGAAAATTGGGCGTGGGCGGATCGGGCGGCCACTTGGGAGCCGGAAACGAAAACTTTCCCGAGCCGGCAAGCAAGGCGTTGTCGACATTGCCCGCGAGCGCGATACCATGTATGTAGATTTTTTTGTTCTGGTACGTTCTCAGAAGTTGGTTGGGCAGGGCGGTGTGGAACCTGTGCTTGCCTCCATCGGCGTCATGGCACTCGCGGTCAACGGCAGGCTCGTTCTCGAGGTTGGCCGTGTCTGCCATCACATACGTTCCAGGCGGCTTAGAGCCTGCCGGGTGGTTCGCATATAAGTTGATACTGATCGAGCCGCGATTGCCCTCCTGGCAAGCCCAGCCGTGCACGTAATACTGGCCGCCTTCGAGCGTCACACTATCAATGACCCCAGTCACTCGGCCTGGTTTCTGGGCTGCTGTCACGGACGCAAAGGCCAACGTGGTAAGAATCATGCTGACGGCCAGCGTCGCAAAAACAGCACGCACGGTACGAACGTTCCAACGCCGTAGTGTTCGCCGACGCTGCAAAAGCAGGTTCCTCACGAACCATCTCTCCAAAGCTCATCCTTTACGTGCGTCTTAGTACCCTGCCATCGTTACTTCACGTCTTATGCAAGGATGCCCAATGGCACGGAGTATATGCCAGAGATAATTAACGGAGGGACTATGAAGAGGGCAACACTGTTCGTCTTGCTACTACTCGCCACGCTCGCCCCGGCAGCACCAGCGCCGGATGACTACTCGATCAATGTCCGTGTGACTTCATCGTACAATATTTACGCTGGGCCCGGTACGAACGGGCTGGATGTGGTCATCAACGCAAAGAAGTATCAACTTGCGGGATTCACTAGAGGTGGATTATTGGCTCTTGGCGACTACAAGGCCAAGCTGGTCAAAGATCAGCATCAGACCGCCTATGAGTCAACTCAGGAATACGAGTTTCTCTTCCCTGACAATAAAACCAGCAAGTTCACGGTCATTGGGCAGAGCGAGTGACCTTCGGCCACGCGGCGTTGCGTGGCTCGACTCGCTTGGCACCGCGTCATATACTCTCATTTTGCGGAGTGCGAATGGCTGAATCGCCGGAACTCAATCGAATCGTAAGCGATCTCAACGACGATCGCGAGGTGACTCTCTCGGATTTGTCCGCCACGCGGCTTCTCGATCGTTGGCTCGCCGCGCTG
>Ga0209009_1000112_pt1 | contig 34585 bp, 24 predicted proteins | sample BlaSpr_A8_OM3_M2_FD_187979 | JGI IMG/M metagenome (GOLD analysis project Ga0209009, IMG submission 187979) | Forest soil microbial communities from Thunder Bay, Ontario, Canada - Black Spruce, Ontario site 2_A8_OM3_M2 (SPAdes) (version 2) | ecosystem: Environmental > Terrestrial > Soil > Boreal... | reverse complement strand
CTCCGTTCCTCCCCCGCGGGGGGAGAGGCCGGGAGCCTCAAGGCGAAGAAGGATCCTCCGCCGGGCCGCGAATTGACCTCCACCGTCCCTCCGTGGAGCTCCGCGATGCGGGCGACGATCGCCAGCCCGAAGCCGATCCCTTCGGGCTTGGTCGAGTAAAACGGGAGAAAGATCTTTTCCCGCTGGGACGGATCGACGCCGGGGCCGCGGTCGCCGACGGAAAGGCGGATCTCCCCGCCCCGCTCCTCCCCGGCGAGTACGATCGCGCCGGCTTCGGCCCGCCGTTGCGGAGGCGTCGCCTCGACGCCGTTGCGCAGCAGGTTGACGAGCGCGCGCCGCAGGAGCACCGCCGAGCCGCACACTTCCGGGAGGTCTCCCGGGCGTTCGACCCGGAGGCCGGGAAACGTCCTCTCGGTCTCTTCCGCCGCCGACTCCGCCACTCCCGTCAGCCCGACGCGCTCGGGCAGAAAGCCTTCGGGCTTGGCGAACAGCAGGAAATCGTTGGTGACCCGGCTCATCTCCTGCGCTTCGCGGCGGATCGCCTTGAGATGCTCGGGGGCTCGCTCAGGATACCGCAGCCCGAGGTCGGCGAAACCGTCGATGGTCGCGGCGGCGTTGCGAAACTCGTGCGCCGCGCCGGCCGAAACGTTCCCGAGGTCGGCCAGATGGCGGACGAGCGCGACGCGCGCCTCGAGGCTGCGGATCTGCGAGACGTCGGAGAAGAGCGCCAGCACGCCGAGGAAGCGGCCGTCCGCCCCGGCGGCCGGGGTCGCGGTGACGCCGATGACACGCTCTTCCCCTTCGTGACGCCAGTCGATCTCGCGTCGCGCGACTGCGGAGCGCTCGGCGAGGACCGACAGCACGAGGTCCCGGAGATCGGGGATATCGGCGAGGACCGATTCGCAGGGCTCTCCCCGGACGGCGCCGGAGAGGCCCAGCATCTCGCCGCCCGCCTGATTCAATTCGACGACGCGGCCATCGCTGTCCACGGAGAGGAGGCCTGTCGGCAGGTTGCGCGCCAGCGTGTGCGCGGCGATTTCCAGGTCGTCGGCGCGTTCCTTTTCCGCGCGAGCGAGCGTCTGCAGCTCCCGTTCCTTCTCCGAGAGCGATGCGATCGTTGACTCGAACCGGGCGATGAGGAAGTCTCGCTCGTCCGACGGCGGAGCCCCCGGCCGCACGCCGGGAGGCGCGGAGGCCGCGGCCGCGAGGAGGCGCTCGTACGGCTTCAGGAGCGAGCGCAGGTAGAGCCCCGCGAGCACGACGAGCAGGGCGCTCGCGCCGGGCACGAGCACGACCAGCACACGCGCGTAGAACCGCAGCGCGCCCCCCGCTCCCGGGTCGAGAGCCACGGCGAGGAAGCCGCCGGGGACCGCGATGGCCGAGACGAGAAGGGAAGGGTTCGCCCTCCACTCCGAGAGCACCCGCCGAGGCGCGGGCCTGTCGGCCGGGAGCATCGCGGGCGCCTCGAAGCCATGCCCGGCCGAGCGCACGCGCCGCCCGCTCGAATCGTAGAGAGCGGCGAAGAGAACGTCGGGCTCCGCCGCCGCGCGCTCGAGCGCTTCGGCCGTGTCGGGAGACGCGGAGGCGCGGCGAAGGACATCCGCCGCGCGGAGCTCGACTTCCGCGCTGCCCCAGGAAACCGCCTCGCGGAAGAACAGGAGGGTCTCGAAGTTGAGGAACAGGATGAGAAGGAGCGCGACCCAGAGAAAGAGCCTCGACTCGCGCCGGAAGGACCGCGGGACCTCGGAGGAGCTCACCTTCACCTCACGGCAACAGCGCCCGGTACCGCCCGATCAACGTCTCGCCGAAGAAGAAGGCGGCAACGCCTCCCGCCGCGAGGAAAACACCGAACGGCAGCCGCATCTTGCGGTCCCCCCGCCCGAGCGCGATCGCGACGATCCCGACGGCACTCCCCGCGAACGACGCGAGGAGCACGGAGACGAGCACGCCCGAAACGCCCAGGAACGCGCCGATCATGGCGAGCATCTTGACGTCGCCCAGGCCCATCCCTTCGTGCCCCGCGATTTTCTCGTAGAGAAACGCGATGAGGTAGAGGCCGCCGCCGCCGGCCGCGGCGCCGAGCAGCGCGGCGGCGGGGGTCCTCGATCTCGAGAAGAACGCGAGGAGGATGCCGAGCGCGATTCCGGTCAGCGTGATCTTGTCGGGAAGGATCTGGAACTCGGCGTCGATCGCGGCGAGAGCCAGGCACGCCGTCGCGAAGAAAACGCCGCCCAGAAGTTCCGCAGTCTCGCGCGCGCGCAGGAAGACGAGCGTCCAGAGGATCGCGTTTGCGAGCTCCAGCATCGGGTAGCGCACGGCGATGGGTGCCCCGCACGCCCGGCATCGGCCGCGGAGGAGAAGCCACGAGACCACCGGGATGTTGTCGCGCGCGCGGATTCCCGCGCCGCAGGCCGGGCAGTGCGACGGGGGCGACACGACCGACTCGCCACGGGGAAGCCGGTGGACGAGAACGTTGACGAAGCTGCCGACCACGAGGCCGAAGAGTCCGGCCGACACGGCCCCGAAAGCGCCGAAGGCCTCGAAAGGAGTGTTCACGCCGCGGTCCCGCGCGCCGGGCCCGGACCGCGCAAGATGAGGACGGCCAGCGCCGCCAGGGCGAGGAGCGACAGCGCCGCCCCGGCGTAGAAGGAGACGGGGCGATACCGGAACTCGACGCGGTGCGCGCCCGGGGAGAGCGCGACGGCGCGCAGGTAGCCGTCGGCGGCCAGGATGGGCGCGGGACGCCCGTCCACGCTCGCCGTCCAGCCCGGATAGTGGAGGTCCGCGAGGACGAGGATGCCGGCGGCGTCGGAGTTGACGTCCGCGGCGACACGCTCGGCGAGATCCACGGCGATGCGCGCGACGACGAAGGAGCGCTTCGCGCCCGCAGCCGGCCGCGGGTCGGGCTCGCGGTCCAGGAAGACCTCGCGCGACCAGTCCGTCTCCCCCTTCGCCGCCCGCTCCCACGCGCGCGCCCGATCCGGCTCGACGCGGTATGCTGGAACGAAGGAGAGACGCGAGCGGTATGGGTTGATCGGCGCCCGGAAAAAGTCTCCGACCTTTCGCGAGCCCATCTCCGGCGGGGCGAACGGCGTCCAGAGCACGCGCGCACCGGCGGCGCCGCCCGCGAGCACGGGGTTCGAGCCCCCGTCGATGGACGCGAGGATGCGCCGCTCCCCCTCCGTCGAGAGGGCCGCCGCGGTGCGGATCGCGGGCACGCCGGCGAGCAGGTTCGTGTACCCGAGGAGTGACTCGCGCTGACGCCGCAGCGTCGCGACATCGAACCGCGCATCGCGGAGGACCCAGGGAACGAGCCTCTCCCCGGGCGGTGTCAGAACACGGCCCGAGACGCGGGCGAGAAAGGAAACCGACGGCGCGACGCGGCGAATCTCCGATTCGGGCGCGAAGCGAAAGGCGGGGCCGCCGGCAAGCAACAGCGCGGCGACGAGACCGAGAGCCGCTACCGTCTCGAGCGCGGCGACGCGCCGGGCGCTCGGGGCCGACGCCGCCGCTCCGGGCAGCGCGAGAAGCACGAGGGCCGCGAGTCCGAGGGCCTCGGCGAGGCGCGCCCCCGCGGGCTGCCTCGAAAAAAGCAGCAGGCAGAGCCCGGTGAGCCCCGCCGCCACGAGGAAGCCGGTGCGCTTCCTGCTCCTGTCGAAACGGAGGGCGTCCGCTCCCAACGCCGCGAGCATCGGGAGCGCGAAGAAAGTCCACGCGAGGGCCTTGGCGGGATACCGGACTCGGTCAAGAAAAGGAAGGGTGCGCAGCCAGGACCCGGGGGGGCCGGCCATCGCCACCGCGACGCCGGCCGCCGCCACGATCCCGAGGAGAAGTACCAACCGCCGCCGCTGCCGCTCGCCGAAGGCCGCCGCTGCGGCGAAGAGCAGGAGGGGACCCGCGTAGAGCGTCGAGAGGTATTCCGTGCCGCTCGCGGCGGGGGAAAGACCGAGCGCAGAAGTCAAGGCGGAGAGATTCGCCGCTCCTCTCTCTCGCTCGGCGGCCGGAAGAGGGGCCCGACGGTCCGAGCGCAGCGCCAGCTCCGCCATCGGCACGAGCGACCAGCCGGCGAGCGCCAGGCCGAGCGCCGCGGCTCCGGCAAAGCGCAGCAGCCTCTTCCCGGGCGGCGGCTCGAGCCACCCGGACTCGACCGGCCGCGCCTGCCAGGAGAAGAGCGCCGCCAGAACGAGCGAAGCGGCGCAGATCTCGGGGCTCCCCGCCATCGCCTGCAGGCCGATCGACGCCGCGAGGCCGGCTCTAGCGCCCCTCGACCGCAGGCCCGATCGCGCGAGCAGGACGATCCAGGGCAGGTAGGCCCAGGCGCCGAAGTGGTTCCAGTAGACCGACAGGGACGCGGCGAAGCCGCAGGCGCCGAAGGCCGCGGCGCCAATCAGCGCTCCCGCATCCGAAACGGTTTCCTCCTTCGCGAAACGCCAGGCTCCGGACACGCCGATCGCAAAATGCAGGAGGAGGAAGAGGCCGGCCGCCAGAGCCGCGGAGGGGAGCAGGAAGAAAAGGGTTGGCGGATAGAAGATCCCCGATTGCCCGTTGGCGAGCCACGGCTCCCCGAGCCCCGAGAGCGGATTCCACAGAGGGAGCTGGCCTAACCCGATGCAGTCCGCCGTGTAGAGCTTCAGCGGAAAAAAGAAATCGCCCTGGTCGCGAAACGAGGGAGCCTGCCGGGCGGAGAGCGCCGGCCGGAGCCAGAGGAGCGCGGGCAGGAGCGCCGCCGCGCCGAGGACTCCCGAAAACACCGAGCGGCGCGCGAGCACGAGACCATTGTAGATTGGTCCTGAGCGAAGCGAAGGATCTCGGTCTTTCGTGAAATGAGGGCAGATCCTTCGTCGCTTCGCTCCTCAGGATGACAGGGCGGAGGGTCCGACAAAAAAACGGCCCCGATTGCTCGGGGCCGTTCGAGTGCCTGACTTTGTTTCGAGTCTTACTGCTGGGTGCCTTCGGGCCACTGCAGGAAAGTCCCGTTGGAGTAGATGATGTCGTCGTTGAAGTCCGTCGTGGTGCCGCAGCCCCTCGAGGTGCTTTCCTTCAACTTGTCGCGGCCGTAGCTGATGATGTTGTACTTGTCCTGCGGGCTGGGCGAGTTGTAAGAGAAGGCGGTTCCCCATCCGTCGTTCCTCGGAGCCGAAGCGATGTAGGTCGGCGTCAGGCCCGTGAAGGACGTGGCGGTCGTCGGCGTGCCGTAGTCGGTGAAGAGCCCCGCGTTGCAGGCGCCCGCGATATAGTTGTTGTTGTCCACGGCGTAGGCTTCGATGGCCGTCGCGAGGGTCCTCATGTCCGCCATGGTCCTCTTCTGCTTGCCGCGCTGCACGGCGGAGAGAAGATTCGGAATGGCGATGGCCGCCAGAATGCCGATGATCGCGATGACGATCAGCAGCTCGATCAGAGTGAAACCGGATTCGCGCTTTTTCATTAGTCCTCCTAAAGGCTAAAGGCTAAAGGTTGCTCGGCTGGTTCTTGTCCGCTAACCTCAGTAAAGCAAGGACGAAGCCAGCACCCCGAAATTGCAAACTGCTTTTTTTCAATGGCTTACAAACAGGCTGCCCGAGCTCGCACGACGGAATCTGTCATTTTCGGCTTTCAGGGTGTGACAAATTTTTGCCGCCCTCGGACGCGAACTCCACCAGGATCTCCTTGTACAGCTCCACGCCGTCAACATAGTCGCGCAGGAAGATCCTCTCGTCGTTTCCGTGCCGGCGCACCGAATCGGTGATGTTTGCCGGCACGGGCGAGTAGCCGTAGGCCGCGATCCCTTCTTGTCGGAAATGGACCGACGTGGTCGAGCCGCCGAACGTCGGGACCGGCCCGAAGGGAACTCCGGGATAGAAGACCTCGGTGACTCGCCGGATGATCGCGAGGAGCGGAACGATCTCTCCCGTCGGGGTCAGGTACGGGCTCGCTGTCGTAACGCCGCTCGAAAACCTGCTCACGACACGGATCCGATTTCGCGCGGCATCCGCTTCGATCGGGGCCATGTAACTGTCGGGGGAATAACCCGGCGGGGTCGAAATGACGACGTGGCCGCGAAAACTGTCCTTCGCTCCCGGAGGATAGGGATAACCCGCCAACCACTTGATCCGGGCCTCCAGGAAAGAGCCGTAGCGGTCGGGGAGTTGCGCGAGGGCCACGGGGTCGCGGCGCACGCGATCGAGATGCCGCAGCGGATCGGTCAACGGATGGCTCAGGTGATTGGCCAGCATGTCGAAGCCCCGGACGACGTCGGGAAGAGGCTCGACGGGCGGCGAAGAGACCTTCGACCACCGCAGGGCGAGATCTTTCAGAGGCGCGGCGGCCGAGAATTCGAACTCCAGGAGGCCGAATCCCGCCTGAACGGTCTCGATCCCCCAGAAGCGGACGGTGCGCAGGATCATCTCGTTGGTGCCCCCCTCGTTCAAGGCGGCCGTGACTCCCGCGAACCACTCCGGCCTGTGCTCGAGGAGCCAGCGCGATCCCCACTGCTGACCGCTCTCCTCGTCCGCTTCCGCCAGGAAAAGGATGTCGGAAGCCGGCACGATGCCGCGCTCCTTCAGGTTCCGCATCGCCAGCGCTTCCGCGAGGCCGAGCGACTTCATGTCGTAGGCGCCCCGGCCGTAGAGGTAGCCGAGCTTGATCTCCGCTTCGAAGGGGACCGATTCCTTCCAGAAGCTCGGAAAGGCGTCCATGACATCGATGTGGTTGATGAGGAGAAGCGCCCCCTGGCGGCTCCTGCCGGGCAGCCGGGCGAGCAGGTTGCAGCGGTTCCCCTGCGGACAGACCATCTCGGTCTCGATCCCCGCGCAATCGAAGAGTCGCTTCAGGAACTCGGCTCCCGGCTTTTCCCCCTTCGCGTCGGTCGTTTGCAGGCGGATGTAGTCGGAGAGCAGCCGGACGGGCTCCTGACGCAGCCATTCCGAAGCGGTCCGCAGCGTGTCCGCCTGGAGGGAGGATTTCCGCGGCGGCTTCGTCGAGCACCCTGCCGCCGGCAGCAGGAGAAGGAGCGCGAGGCTCCGCAGGCGCGCCCTCACGGCCGGGCGCTCCGGCGTCTTTCGGCGAAGAGACAGCCCGCGGCGAAAAGAGCGAAGAGGACCGGCCCGAAACGGGAGACGCGGCCGCCCGGGACCGTCTCGCTCCAATCGATCCGGTGACGCCCGGCGGGGACGCGAACGGCCGAAAACGCGAGCTGCGCCGGGGCGTCCTCGGATTCCTTTCCGTCGACGAGGACGGTCCGCCCGCTCCAATGGCCCCGCAACACGAAGAGCCAGGTCGCGTCGGGGGTGACGGTCTCGAGCGACAGCCGCTCGGGTGTCTTCTCGAGGACAGCGAGCTGTCCCGGCCGGGCCGTGCCCGCCGCGCGGGATCCCGACTCGACGACGATTTCTCTGTCTTTCAAAGCGGGCAGGAGACTCAGGGCCTCCACCGGCCCCGTCTCCTCCCGCCATTTCTCCAGGAGCCGGATGTCGGGGCACGCCAGCTCGTGTTCGTCCCAGTCCATGAGCGCGTCTCCTTGAAACCTATGATAGCCGGGCAGCGGCGGCTGATCGCGGAAGCGGATCCCCCAGCGCAGGGCTAGCGCGCCGAAGAAGGCGCCGGCTTGTCCGGAGCCGGCCGCCCGGTAAGACACGCTGCGCAAGCTCCGCATCCGCGAGAGATCTCCCGCGTCGAAGTCTCCGTTGAACACGGTCCCCCGCTGCCAGAGCGCCGGCGTGTACTGATTCCAGTTTCGCCGGGAGAACTCGATCTGACCGGGGTCTGTCGCTGCCAGGGTCTCCTGGAGAACGGATGGAGGGCGGTAGGTGGCGGCGCCGATCGCGCGGTATGCCCCGCTCGGGTCCGCGCGCAGAAGAAACCGGGCAAACGGCGTCGGAGAGAAGAGCGCCTCCTCGCGAAACGTCCGGGCGATCCTGCGGTTGGCGGCGAGCGGGCAGACCGTCAGGAGAGCGAGGCACACCGGCAGGCCGGCACGGGGCAGCACGCGCAGCGCCTCCAACGCGACGAGCGTCGCGATCCAGAGAAGTCCCGCTTCCGCAAAGGCGATCGCCAGCTTCTCCCCCGCCAGCCGCGCCGGGCCGGAAGCCTCGCCGGCGAGCCGCAGCGCGAATCTCCCGGCGGCCTCCGGCCACATCCACGAGAGAGCCGCGAAGAGGCACAGGGCCTCCGCCGCCTGGAGCATCCCTCGAGGCTTCGGAGGCGTCCTCCGAAAGCGATCGAACGCCAGGGCTGCGAGAATCGCGAGGGCAAGGCTCAACCCGACGGCGAGCTTCTCGGGATTGCGCAGCGCGAGCGGAGAGGCGAACCTCTCCCACCCCGCCGGAAGCAGGCTCGGGGGCACGGACACGGCGAGGACGGCAACCGCGAGGCCGCGCGCGAAGCGGACGCCGCGGGCGCGCTCACGCAGGGTCGAGAGCGCCGCGACGACCGCGAAGGCGCCGGCGTAGAGGGTGGCGTACAGGCCGACGGCCTTCCCGTGAAAGACCACGCGCCCCCAGACCTGCGAGACGTCGAGCGCAAAGGTCGAGCCGAAGGGATAGGGGACGACGAATTCCAGGAGCCGCAGCGGAGAGATCGAGTAAAGGAAGGCCTCGCCGAGCGTCAGTCCCGTCACGGCGCGGCCCGTTTCCGGGATCCACAGAAGCGTCGCGACGATCTGCGGGGCCGCGGCGAGCGCCGCGAGGAGAAGAGAAGACGCGAGGTGGAGGAGCTCCCGGGCCCGGCGCGGGCGCGCCTCCTCGAGGAGGATCCAGAGGGCCGCACAGGCGACCGCCAGGCCGGCGGAGAAGACATCCCCCGAAAGGAACACCAGGGCGAAGAGGAACGAGAGGAGAACGACTTTACGGCTCGCCGGGATCCCGGGGCGGCCGGCGGCCAGGACAATCCAGGGGAGGAGAGCGAGCCCCGGAAGGATGTGCGGAAAGAAGGCCTCGGAGACCGCGACGCCGGAAAACGCATAGGTCACCGCCGCGACCCACGCCGCGGGGCGCGACGTGCCGAGCGATCGGGCGAGACAGAAGAGGCCCACTCCGGCGAGCGCCCAGTGAAAGACGGGGAACAGCCGCATCGCGAGCGGGAAGGAGAAGAGGGCGAGGAAGGGCCGCAGGGGATAAAGAGCGCCCGCGTTCGGGTTGGGGAGAAGCGGCCGGCCGCCGGACACCTCCGTCATCCAGACCGGAAGGCGTCCCCGCGCGTAGGCGTCGTGGACGGCCTTCTCCATCGGCAGGTTGTAGGCGAGCAGATCCCGGCCTCCGAAGTTCCGGCGGGAAAAGAGCGGGTCGGAATAGATGCCGCAGACGAGGACCGCGAGGAGCACTCCAGGCAGAGCCCGCCGTCGAATGCGCCGGAGCCTGTCTCCGGGTCCTCTCACTCAGGCGCTCGAGGCGGGAGCCGGCGGCGGCGCCCGTCACGGCCTCGTGCGAGGATCCCGATGAGGGTGAACGCATAGAGGACAGGCCCCCACCGGCCGACGGGCCATCCCGGCAGCAGCTCTCTCCACTCGATCGTGTGGCGCCCGGCCGGCACCCGGACCGCGGAGAAAGCGAGCTGGGCCGGCACATCCTCGGCCGGCCTCCCGTCCAGGAGAACGCGGCGATGGTTCCAGAAGCCGCGGAGAACGAAGAGCCACGTCGGGTCCGGAGCCTCCGCCTCCAGGAGCAGCCGCTCCGGGTTGTTCTCCAGGATCAGGACCCGGCCGGGCCGCGCGCTTCCCAGAGCCCGCCTCCCCGACTCGACGGCAATCTCGCCCGCGGCGAGCTGCGGGACGGCGTTCAAGGCTCCCAGGGCCCCCGTCTCCTCGCGCCAGGAGGTCAGGAGCCGGATGTCCGGATAGGCTTTCTCGTGCTCGTCCCAGGCCACCATGTCATTGCCTCCCACCGGGTGATAACCGGGCAGCGGCTCCTGGTCTCGCAGACGTGTCTCCCACCGCAGCGCGAGCGCTCCGAAGAACGCCTGGGAGTCCCGGTAGCCGGCAGCCCGGAAAGAGATGCGCCGGAGGCTCTCGAGGCGAGAGAGGTCTCCCTCGTCGTAGTCGTCGTTGAAGATCGTGCCGCGGCGCCAGAGACAATGCGTGTACTGGTTCCAGTTGCGGCGGCAGTAATCGAGCGTAGCCTCGTCCGACGCGAAGGCCCTCAGCTCCAGTTCAGAAGCGGGAGCGTACCTGGAGGCGCCCATCGTCCGGTAGGCTCCTGGCGGGTCGGCGCGGATCACGAAGCGCGCGAAGGGAGTCGGAGAAAAGAGCTCGTCTTCACGAAACGTCCTCGCGATCTTGCGGTCGGCCGCGATCGGGACGATCGTCAGGAGCGCGAGAGAGGCCAGGAGCCTCCCCCGCGTCTCGTGCCCGGCGAGATCGAGCGCGACGACGGTCGCCATCCAGAGCAGCCCCGCTTCCACGAGCGCCGCCGGCAGGACGCCCGCCGCGTTGACGGCGACGTGGTCGTCCATGCCGACGAGCCTGACCGCGAAGAGCCCGCAACGGCCGGGAAACAGGTGGACGCCGGCCGCGAGCAGAGCGAGGACCGCGCCGACGAGAATCGTCCACCGTGGCCGCAGGTCTCTGCGGCGGAAAAAATCGAAAGCGAGCCCGCAATAGAGGGCAAGCGCGAAAACAAGAGCGACGGCGAACTTCTCCGGGTACCGCAGCGGAAGCGGAGAGACGAGGCTTCCCCAGCGGGCGGGCAGAAGACTTCCGGGGACCGTCACGAGGAGACCGGCCAGGAAGAGGCCCCGGGCAAAACGGGCGCCCGCCGGACGCTGCCGGCCCATCGTCGCGAGGGCGATAACCGCCAGGGATCCCGCGTAGAGGCTCGAGAAGAAACCGATGGCGCGGCCGTTGAAGGCCGGAAACCCCCAGGCGCGGGCGGAGTCGATCGCCCACGTCTCGCCGAAGGCGAACGGGATGACGAGCTCCAGGAGACGGAAGGGCCGAAGGGAATAGATGACGACTTCTTCCAGGCGCATCCCGAGCACCGCGCGCTGGGTCTCGGAAACCCAGAGGGCGGAGGCGATGATCTGCGGGAGGGCGAAGAGTCCCGCCATCACGAGCGCGGCTCCGAAGGTCGCCGCCAGACGCCGCCGCTCCGGTGCCTCGACCTCCAGGAGAATCCAGAGGACACAGGAGCCGACCGCGATCCCGATCGTGAACACGTCGCCCGCGAGAAGGTCGAGACCGAAGAGGACGGAAAGAGCGAGCGCCTTGTGAGCCGCGCTCGAAAACGGCCGCACAATCGCCCAGAGAATCCAGGGAAGCAGCGTGACGCCCGGCTGGTGATTGGAGTAGAAGACTTCCGACACTCCGACGCCGGAAAAGACGTAGGTCACCGCCCCGATCCATGCCCCGCCGGCCGAAGTATTCAGCCGCCGCAACAGCGCGATCATGCCGATCCCCGCGAGGGCCCAGTGAAGGAGCGGAAAGATCCGGAACGCGAGAGGAAACGGCAGGAGCGCCAGCAGCGGCCGGACCGGGTAGAGCGCGCCGGCATTGGGATTGGGCAGGAGGGGTCGCCCGCCCGCGATCCACGGGTTCCAGATGGGCAGCTTGCCGCGGGCATAGGCGTCGTGGATGACGGACTCGATCGGCAGGTTGTAGCCGAGCAGATCGCGGCCGCCGAAGTTCCTCCGGAAAAAGAGGGGGTCGGCGTAAACCGCGAGCACGAGCAGGAGGAAGAGACCGCCCAATCCGAGGGTCGCCGCACGCCCGCGCGCCGGAAGCGCAGCGGAACTCAAGACTTCGCCGGCTCGGTCATGATGAATGCGGACCAGGTTCCTTGGGAGCCTGTCCAGGTAATCTCCTACTGCAGGTCAAGTTTCGTCCGAGTAGTTTAGACCGGTCAAAGTCCAATCTCGAAATCCGAAATCCGAAATCCGAAACTCGCTAAGATAAGTCATCGAACGAGAGCGAGATGAATCGAGCCGCCTCGCGCTCCCGGCTGCGCTCGCCGCCGCCGCTCTCTCCGTCGCCGGCCGCCTGTGGCTGCTTGTCTCTCACCCGTTGTGGCACGACGAGATCTTCACGGTCTGGGCCTCCCGGCTCTCGCCTGCCGAGCTCGTTCGCGTCCTGCGCTCGGACTCCGGCCCGCCGCTCTTCTACCTCCTCGAGAAGCCGTTCGTCCGGCTCGCGGAGTCGCTGGCCCTTCCGGATCGAGCGGGGCGGTTTCTGCCCTTCCTCGCTCTCGCGGCGCTCTTCGCCGGCGCCCGTACGCTTCCTCAGGGTGGAGCCAGCAGGCGTTTTCTCTGGCTCGCGGCCTCCGCTCCGCTCTTCCTTCTCTACTCGGCGGAGGCGCGGCCCTATGCACAGCTCGCGCTCCTCGGCTTCCTCCTCTTTCTCCTCGTCGTCCGGGACGCCCCGGGCTGGCGCGGATTCGTCGGTGTCGCCTCGGCCGCCGCGGTCTGCCTCTGGACGCATTACCTGGCGCTCTTCCTTCTCGCTTCGCTCCTCTTCGCCGCGCTTCGCGAGGGGCGTAAGCGCGGCGCCCTGGCACTCGCGACCGGGCTCCTCCTGTTCCTGCCGTGGTCGCCCATCCTCCTGGCACAGCCGGCGGCGGCGATGTCCTGGATGCGCGAACCTTCGAGGACCGCCCCGCTCGCGTTCCTCGCGGCTCTCGGCGGAGGCGCGCGCGTCCCCGGCCCGTTTGGCCCTCCCCTGCCGGCGCCACTCCTCTGGCTCGCCGGCGCGACAGGCGTGGCGCTCCTCGCTGGCCTCTTCGCCGTCCGGCCGGTGGACGCGGCGGGGCGCGTCGGCCTGGCCACCGTTCTGCTGACCCTCGCCGGCATCCTCCTCGTCTCCCTCTGGCGTCCCGTCGCGTTCCCGGGGCGAAGCGAGATGGCGGTCGTCCCGATCTGGATCTGGGTCGTCGCTCGCGGCGGGGACAGGTCCCGCGCGCTGCGCCTCTCTGCCGGCGCGGCGGCAGGCATCGGCGCGATCGCGTGCCTCCTGATCTCTACCGCACCGCGCCCTTCCCGTCCGGCGGAAGCGGCCCTTCCCGCGCTCGAGGCCGCGGCACGCCCCGGCGATCTCGTCGTCGCGACCGTGAGCTTCTATCTTCCCGCGCGGCTGGCGCGCGACCGCGGCCACCTCGCCGGGGAGCTTCACGCGTTTCCCACCGACCTCGAGGATCATCCCGGGTGGCTCCTCCCGAAGGCGCCCTCCGACGCCGACTACGGCCGGCTGGGCCGGGACATCGCGCGCGCAAGCCCCGCCTCCTCGGTGCTCCTCCTCTTCGACCGTCCCTACTGGGACCGGCGCGTCCATCAGATGCTCGTGGAGCGCGGTCCCGTCAGGCCCGTGGCAGCCTCGCCCGATTGGGTGCTCATCGCCGCGCCGCCGCGCTGAGTCTCAATCCGGTTTGCGGGCGATGGCGAGGAGCGACATGCCGGTGCTCGGAGGCTTCTGTTCCTCGCGGCGCAGGAGCGGAAGGAGGAACTTGAAGGCCTGGAGCTGCGCGCGCGGGAGCACGCGGCGGCGAAGCACGCGTCCGTTGATGAACCAGCCGAGGATGCCGACGCGGTTCACGAACCGGCAATCCTCGAGGACAAACCCGGCCTTCGCGAGCTTCTCCTCGAGCTCCTCCTTCTCGTAGCGCCGGAAGTGGCGCAGCTGCTCGTCGAGCGTGCCGTAGAGCCACGAGAGGGCCGGCACGAGCAGGACGAGACGTCCGCCCGGCTGCAGGATCGCGAGCATGTCCGCCAGGGTTCCGCGGTCGTCCTCGATGTGCTCGAGCACGTTGCAGCAGACGATCGTGTCGATCGAGAGGGCGCGGACTCCTTCGAGCTCGGCCGGCGTGAGCGGAAAACGGTACGAGGCGATGCGCACGGCCGGGTTGTCGCGGAACGTGCCTTTCAGGTACTCGACGGCCACCGGATCCACGTCCGATGCCACGACGATCTCGCGGGCGGGACCGCCCGGGTCGCCCTCGACCAGATGCCGCGTCAGGTTCCCGAAGCCCGCGCCGATCTCCAGCACGCGGCGCCCGAGCGCGTGCGAGAACCGTCCGACGAGCCAGCGGTTGTAGGGCTCGAGCTTTGCGAGGCGCGCCAGTGTGACGTGGCCGACGTTTCCGGACTCTTCCGCCTCGCGGAACCGGTGCTTGATGATCGTCCAGAGCGCCGAGCAGGCGTCCTTCCACCCGATCTTCTTCCCTTCGTCGTACGTGCGGCCGTAGTAGGAGATCGGAACCTCGTAGACCCGGTAGCCGCGCCGGGCGACCTTCGCCGTGATCTCCGGCTCGATGCCGAATCGCCGCGACTCGATCGTCATGGACTGCACGACCTCGCGGCGGAACATCTTGTAGCAGGTCTCCATGTCCGTGAGGTTCAGGTTCGTGGCCATGTTGGAGGCGAGCGTCAGGAAGCGGTTGCCGACCGTGTGCCAGAAGTAGAGGACCCGGCGCTCGCCCCCGCCGAGAAACCGCGAGCCGTACACGACGTCGGCATGCCCTTCCTCGATCGGCCGGAGAAGCTTCGCGTATTCCCGGGGGTCGTATTCCAGGTCCGCGTCCTGCACGACGACGACGTCTCCGGCGGCGTAGCGGAATCCGACGGAGACCGCCGCCCCCTTCCCCTGGTTGTGGGGCTGGAGGAAGACGCGCACGCCGTCCTTTCCGTCCATCTCGCGCAGGATCTCCCGCGTGCCGTCGGTCGAGCCATCGTCCACGATCAGGATCTCCTTCTCGATGGGGACCGCCTGCACCTGGCGCACGATCTCGCGGACCGTCTTGGCCTCGTTGTACACGGGCATCACGACCGACAACTTCAACCGGAGCTCCCTTCACCGCGCATTATTCACGATCCCGAGTTCGTAGAGGTCGATCGAGTAACCGACGCGCCCCGCCGGCCGGCCTCGCGCCGCGATCTCGGCAATGAGCTTCTCCAGCGCCCCCGCGGCCACGAGCGCGCCGTGGTAGCGAAAGTAGGCCGGACCCTCCGCGAGATAGAAAGCGGAGATGGCGATGAAGCCGGGGTTGACCCCCGGCTCCGCCATGAAATCGGGCACGCCCAGACGGTACAAGACGTCGTCGCCCCCGAAGTAGGCGACGGTCGGGCGGGCAACGCCGCGCCGGCGCGCTTCGGCGGAGAGGCGCTTCAGGTCGAGGCCCCAATCCACGTTCGAGTCCGACAGGATTCTTCGTCCCCGCTCGGGACCGCCGGCAAACGCGTTGAAGTAGGACAGCTCGTGCGGGTGAATCCGGGCAAGCTCCGCCGCGGAGACGGCCGGCAGCGCCGCGAGGAGCCAGACGAGCGCCCTGCCGCGTCGCCGCCGGACCCGCGCGAATATCCCCGCTCCTGCGAGCGCGAGGAAAGGGTAGACGGGGAGCATGTGGCGGATCCCGATGTTGTAGCTCGAGCCGATCGAGGCGAGGAAGAGCACCCCGACCGGCAGGAGGAGAAGCGGCGCGTCTTTGCGGCTCTCCGGGTCGCGCGCCAGGGCGGCGAGCACGAGGGCCGAGATCGCGAGGAACGCGAGAGTGCTCTTGGCGAGAAAAGCCACGAAGAAGTAGAGGGGAAACCCCGTGACGGAGACCTTCCCGAAAAGGTAGTTCACTCCGCCGCCCTCCGCGTTTTGGCGCGCGACCGAGGCGAGGCCTCCCAGGTAATGGCCGAGCGGCGGGCAGACTCCCGCGATCCCTTCGACGGCGCGGGAGAGGCCCGGCGCCCCGCGCAGCGCGACCATTTCGTGGATCACCCGGCGTTGGTCGGCGAGGTCCATCCGGGCCGTGACGAGCGAATACACCCCGAGGACCACGACGAGCGCTCCCGCGCCAACGAGGACGAGCCCTCCGAGCATGCGGGCGGCCGCCCTTCCCGGCCGGGCGTCCCGCCGGACATCGACGAGCCCCTGGAGGAGAAAGATCGGAACCAGATACACCGCGGAGAATTTCGTCACGAGGGCGATGCCGAGCGCCACGGCCGCGCCGAGCAGATTCTTGAGCGACGGTCCGCTTCGCCGGAGATTCTCCCAGGCGAGGACGGCGACGAGGAAGGTCAGCGCGGCGCCGAGATCGGTGTGCACGACCCCCGCGTGGGCGACGAGATTCGGGTCGAAGGCCAGGATCGTCACCGCGAAGAGGGCGGCCCCTGGACCGTACCGCGCCCGAGCCCAGAAAAAAACGGTACCGAGAAGGAGCGCCAGGAGCAGCAGGAACGGCGCCCTGGCGGCAGCGGCGATCGCGTCGGGGGACACGGGACCTCGGAAGAGAAAATCGTGGCCGTAGTCCGTGAACCGGTTGCCCATCGGGACACGCTCCGGGGGCAGCGGCAGGGGCAGGGCGGTCAGCGCGAGGCCGGCGAGCATCTTCATGAGCGGCGGGTGCTCGATGTTGACGATCCCGTTGCCGGCGGCGACGTCAAAATAGCCGGAGAGGATGTGGACCGGCTCGTCGGCGGAGAGCGAGTCGCCCCGCGAGTGGTCGTAAACGAGAAGAAGCGAGAGGCCCGCGGCGCCGAGCGCCGCCAGGGTGATCGCGCGCCGTCCGGTTACGCCTGCCGTCGCGGTCTCCGCCGGGGCGCGAGCGTGTGTCGAGCGAGCGCGGCGAGGGCCGCGAACCCGTCCTGCAGCCGGATCTTCTTGCCTTCCGCCATCGAGCGGCCGAAATAGGAAACGGGCACTTCGAAGATCCGGAACCCGCCGCGCGCGACCTTCACAGTGAACTCCGCGTCCACCCCGAACCGCTTCGAGACGAGATTCAATTCGGGAACGATGCGGCGGTGGAACGCCTTGTAGCAGGTGGCCATGTCGGTCAGGTTCAGGTTGGTGACGATGTTGGAAAGGAGGGTCAGCAGCCGGTTGCCGACGGTGTGCCAGAAGAACTGCACCCGGTTTTCGGCGCTTCCCCGGAAGCGCGAACCGTAAACGACGTCCGCGCGGCCGGCCTCGATCGGTTTCAAGAGAGTCGGATACTCGGCCGGATCGTATTCGAGGTCCGCGTCCTGGATGAGCAGGATCTCGCCGCGGGCCTCGCGGATCGCCGTCGAGACCGCGCTCCCCTTGCCGCAGTTGCGCGGGTGAAGGACGACCCGCACGCCGTCTTTCCCATCCCACTTCGCCAGGATCTCGCGCGTGCCGTCCACCGACCCGTCGTCCACGACGATGATCTCTTTCTCGATCGGCACGGCGGCAACGAGCCGCAGCACCTCGTCGATCGTGCGCGCCTCGTTGTACACGGGGATCAGGACGGACAGTTTCACGGTTGTGGGGAAATGATACGGGAAAAGCTGTCAGCTATCAGCTATCAGCTGTCAGCCACGCTCCGTCATCCCTTCGACCTGCCCTGCAATCCCTTTGTCAGCTCGGGATGACGGCGGGTCTCGTTCTTAGCTGAGAGCTGACAGCTGGAAGCTGACGGCTCATAATCACGCTCCGATGGGATGGCGGCGGCTCGTGTTCACCCTCGGCGTCGCCGCCGCGCTCGCGATTGGCGTCGAACTGCGCCTCTCGACGCGCGAGCAGCTGACCTCCGGCGGGCGGGTGCGCGCCCTGACCTCGGACGACAACTACCACCTGCGCCGGGCGCGGTTCGCGGCTGCGCACTACCCGCGCACGATTTTCTTCGACCCGCTGATGAATTTCCCAAAAGGCGGCGTCGGGATCTGGCCCCCTCTTTTCGATGTGGCCCTCGCGACACCGGCCCGGGTGCTCCACGGTTCGTCCGCCTCTCCCGAAGCGGTCGAGCGCGGAGCGATGTGGGTTCCGCCGGTCCTTGCCGCCGGATCGATCGTCCTTGCCGGGCTGCTCGGGCGGCTTGTCGCGGGCCCTGTGGCCGGCGCTGTCCTCGCGCTCTTCGTGGCGATCTGCCCGGGGCACATCCTCTGGACACAGTACGGCCACACCGATCAGCACGTCGCGGAGTCGTTCGCCGGGCTGCTCGTGCTCTGGCTGTTCCTCAAGAGCAGGTTTCAGGTTTCAGGTGTCAGGTGTCAGGAGGGTCCGGGAGATCCTCGTGCCACCGAGAACCAGGAACCGGGAACCTGGAACGAAATCTTCACGGGGGCGGCCCTGGCGATCGCGGTGCTCGCGTGGCAGGGAGCCATCTACTGGGGAGCGGTGATCGCGCTCTCGCTCTTCCTCGAGGCGATCGCGACCGGTAGAAGCGTCCTGCGTCCCGCCGTCCTCATCCTGGGCGCGTCGGCCCTCCTGACGGCGCCCGCCACGGCGCTGTGGCTCTCGGGCGCGCGCCCCCCGTTCACTTACGTCTCGTTCGGCTTCTTCCAGCCCCTCTTCCTCGCCGCGCTCGCGGGCGGGACTGTCCTCCTCGACACGATCCTGCGGGCTGCCCGCGGGCAACTGACGCGGCTCGACGCCGGTTGGCGCATCGCGATCCTCGCGGGAGCGGCGCTCGCCGTCCTTCCGTTCGCCGGCGGCCTCTGGCTCGGCCTCGCCCGCGGAGTCGGCTACGTGGCCGGCAAGACGAGCGAGGCTTCGGGCGCGACGGGCTACGTGTCCTATCCGAAGAACTGGTTGAGCGGGATCTTCGAGGCGCGGCCGCTTCTGGCAGACGGGCTCGCGCTGCCCGCGCGGCAGCTCTCGGCCGCGTTCTTCCTCTCCCCGCTCGTCCTCCTTCTCTGGGCCGCTCGCGCGGCGCGGGGGACGCGGCCGGGCTTCCACATCGCGCTCGCCGTGTGGGGAGCCGTCACGCTTTTTCTCGCGCTGTCGCAGAGATTGAACGTCTATTACGCGGCGCCCCTCGCCGGTCTCTGCCTGATCGAGGCCGCGGGAATCCTCGCGGGGCTCTTCGGCCGGACGCCTCGGGCGCGCAACGCGCTCGCCGTCCTCGGCGCCGTTGCGCTCGCCCTTCCGATGGCTCCCGGAATCCGGGACGAGCTCTCGGCCGTGCGCGTCCCCGGCTCCGATCTCTTCGACACGCTCGAATGGATGCGCCGCGGGCTTCCCCACGCGGTCGACGCCTACGACGCGCGGCTGCTCTCGCCGCAGGCCCCGCCGGAGCTCGCCCGGGCCGCCTCGGTGCTCGCGCCCTGGTCTCTCGGGCACCTGATCCTCTACGACGCGGAACTGCCCGTCGTCGCGAACAACTTCGGCTACGGCTTCGCCGACTCGCTCCGCTTTTTCCTCGCGGGATCGGAAGAGGAGGCCCTGACAATCGCCCGCGGCCGGCGCGCGCGCTGGGTCCTCGCGACCGACCTCGTCCCGCGCATGAACGACTACGCGGACTATCTCGGCCGCCCGCCCTACCTCCGCCAGACCGAGCAGGGCCTCGCCCCGGCCCCGGCGTATTTCAAGACTCTCCAGTCGCGCCTCTACGACTTCGACGGGGCGGCCGCCGAGGCCGGCGGCATCCGGATCGAACCGCTCTCGAAGTTCCGGCTCCTCTATCGGTCGCGCTCCGCGATCCGGCGCGGCAGCCGCTGGATCGCCCGCTGGAAAGTCTTCGAGATCCTGGAGTGATTGGCGATCGCCATTCTCCAGCCACGATCCAGCATCACCGCGGACAGATCGAGTCGGTCGAAGGTCGAAGGTTGAAGGTCGAGCAGTTTGGGACTCCGACTTTCCACCTTTGACCTTTGACCTTTGACCTTTGACCTTTGACCTTTGACCTTTGACCTTTGACCTTTGACCTTTGACCAACTGACGGAGGAGGCAGGCGCGGGCTTACCGGCCCCTGTCTCACGAGGCTCCCATCACTCACTTCCCGTACAACCTCCAGGCGCCCTGCGCCTGCCTCCTTTCGAGCGGCGTCGAGGCCGACAGCGCCACGCTCCTCAACTCCTCCCGTCCCGGATCCAGACCCGAGTAGGCGCCGTAGACTGCCGCGCGCCAGAGCCGCGCGCCGTAGGAAAGCGCGGGTGGACGCAGCAGTGTCGCGGCAAGCAGCAGCAGTCCCGCCGGAACAGCGATGAACGCGCGAACCGAGAACGGCCGCGCCGCCCGTAACGCGAGAAAGCCCGCCGCCACGGTGAGCGCGGCCGGCGGCAGCAGCGACGCCCAATGGAGCGGCGCGAGGAGGTTCGGCGCGATCCAGCCGCGCTGCAGAAACCAGAGAGACCCCGTCGCCGGCGGCCAGGGCACGTCCAGCGGGAAGTGGGACCAGGAAGCCGTCAGAAGAAAGTGGGCGGCAACGGAAAAAACGGCGGCGGCCGCGAACAGGCTTCGCGAAAGCGGCGAGACTAGCCCGCGGCCGGCCGCGAGCCCGGCGAAGAGAAGGACAGGCAGGAGGTACCGGTCGCCGAGCGACCAGCCCCCGTGCCAGTTCGGATAGGCGGTCAGGACCAGAAAGAAACCCGCGACGGCGGCGAGCGCGAAGACGCAGTCCGCGCGGTCCTCGCCGGATCGCCACCAGGCGAGGAAGCCCGGTATCGCCCAGACCAGGAACGGAGAGAAAAGCAGGAGTCCCCGCGCGGGATGAAACAGGAAGTTCCACGCGACGCGCGGGCTCGGCGCCCCGAAGCCGAAGAGACCCTTCGCGGCCAGCTCTGAATAGGTCCGATGAGCCTCGCGCGCCGAGGAGAGCACCCACGGAGAGCCGAAACAGGACGCGTCGTAAGAAAGGAGGAGCAGAAGCGGGACCGCCGCTCCCGCAGCGAAGAGCGCCAGCGTCCGCCACGACCCGCGCGCGGCTACCCGCAGCGCGAGCAGCAACGCGAGGGGCGCGGCCGTGTACTCCGAGATGGCCGCCCAGAAGCAGAGCAGGCCCGCGCCCGCAGCCAGGAGAGCTGCGCCTCCGCCCGTCCCGCGTTCCTCCCGCTTGCGCGCGAGGTCCCACGCCAGGAAAAGAAGCGCCGCCGTCCACGCGTGCCCGAAGAAGGAGCGCCCGTAGAACAGGAGCGGCGTTCCGAAGCCGAGGGCGAAAACGAGCAGGGCCGAACCTTTCGCGGAAGCCCGGCGCGCCGCGAACCTCGCGAGCGCAACCACGCAGAGAAACGACACCGTCAGAATCCGGAGCAGCACGAAGACCGTGTCCGACGCGGATCGCGGAGACGGGAAGAAAATCCGAAGCACGCGGTAGACCGGGATCGCGGCGAAGGCGAGGCCCGGCGCCTTGTTCGAATAGAAATGGCCGCCGGAGAGCGCCTTGTCCTCGTGGTCGCCGAGCACGGGGATGACTCCGTCGATCCGGAAGGTTCCCTGCTCCACGAAAGCGAAGACCGTCTCCTGGCGCGAGAGCTCGTTCGGGTTCGCGAACGGAGGAAAGAGCCCCGTGAAATAGAGCGTCAGGACGGCGAACCCGGCGACGGCGGCAAGCCCGGCGCGACGCTCGGCGGACGGTTCGGAGTCGAGGGTCAAGGGTCAAGAGTAGCCCGGGGGCTTGCTCCTCTCAACTCTCGACTCTCAACTACACTTTGTTCATGTCCTCTCGCGCGCGCGCTTTCCTGGCCGGGCTGGCGGTGACGGTGCTGTTCTGCCTTCCTCTGCTGCCGGAAATCCTGGGGGCGCGGCGCCTGGTGTTCCGCGACGCGCACATCACGCACTGGCCGTGGCGGCGCGTCGCGATGGCGTCGCTTGATTCCGGCAGCGTTCCGTTCGTCAATGAAGCCGCTTCGGGCGGAGAGCCGCTCCTCGCCAATCCCAACGCCGGCGTGCTCTACCCGACGCTCTTCCTCGAGAAGGTCCTCGGGCCGGCGGCGGCGTTCAACCTTCATTACCTGCTCCACGTGCTGTGGGCCTTCTTCGGGGCCAGGGCCCTCGCCCGCCGCCTGGGCCTCGCGCCGGGAGGGGCCTTCTTCGCGGCGGTCGCGTTCGCTTTCTCCGGGATCATGATGTCCTACGGCTCGGCGTTCGCCAATTCCGGCGCGGCGGCCTCCTGGCTCCCGTGGTGCGTCGCGGCGGGGCTCGACCTCGTCCGGGCCCGGGACACGCGGCGGCGCCTGCGCTCCGGGTGCGCCGTCGCGATCGCCTTCGGGCTGCAGGTGCTCGCGGGAGAGCCCGCGATCTCGCTGCTGACTCTCTTCTTCGCGGCCTTTCTCGCCGCGGCGGAGATCTTCGCCGAGCGGGGGAATCGTCTCGCCCGCGCCGGCAAGCTCCTCGCCGCAGGAGCCGTGGCCGGAGTCCTGGCGGCCGCGCTGGCGTCGCCTCTCATCCTGCCGCTCCTCGCCGTGCTGCCTCTGACCTACCGGGGCCAGCACGTGTACTCCGAGCGGGCCTTCGGCGCTTCCCCCTTCGCCGCCTGGCGGGTCCTCGAGTGGCTCTTCCCCCGCTTCAACGGGGACCCCGGCGCGCTCGCGGCCGGCGCGCACTGGCAATACGCGCTCCACTCCGGCGATGTCGTCTACATCTGGTGCGTCACCTTCGGAGTCATCCCGCTCCTCGCCATCCTGCTCGCGGGGCTCTCCCGGGAGTTCTGGACGCGGCGGGCGGCCTGGCTCGCGGGCGGTGCGTTCGTTTCGCTGCTCTTCTCCTTCGGTACGGCTCTTCCCTTCTACCGGTTGTTGTACGCGGCCACGTTCCTCCGGCGGCTGCGTTATCCGATCAAGTTCTACCTGCTGACAACCCTCTGCGTGGCCCTGCTCTCGGGCCTCGCCGTCGAACGCCTGCGACCGGGAGCGCCCCGGGCCGGAAAGCGGACGGCCCTGGCTCTTCTGCTCGCCGCCGCGTTCTACGCCGCGGCCTTCCTCGCGGCCGGGGGAGCCGGCCTCTTTGAGCGCGTCGTCCGGCCTCTCCTCGCCGGCCTCGCCGTCCCGGCGGAAGAGCTCCTGCCCGCCATTTCGCGCAGTCTCGCCGGCGACGCTCTCTTCGGCCTCCTCGCGGTGACGGTCCTCGGCCTGGTCCTCTTCTCCCGGCGCCCGATCCGGGGCCAGATGCATCTGCTCGGCGTCGCGACGATTCTCCTTTCCTTCCCGTGGGCGCTTCCGCTCTTCGTGTCCGCTGACGAGAAAGACCTGTCGCGGCCCCCCGCGCTGATCGGGGCGTTGAAGGGACCCGGGCGCGTCTTCGTCTCCCCCAGGCTGCCCGAGTTCAACGTGCTCGCGACCGGAAGCGCGCATCCGGCGCTGCCGCCGCGTGTCGTCCGGCTCGCGCGGGCGCAAGTCGAGGAGCTGATCCCCGCGACGGGCGCGCCCTTTTCCGTGCGGTACGTATTCGACTCCGATCCCGACGGCTCCTACGGCTACTACAACCGGCTGGCCGACGAGGCGCTCAGCGCCTCCAGCCCTTCCGAGGCGACCCGCCTGCTGCGCGCTTACGGCGGCCGTTGGATCCTGGGGGAGCAGGGAGAATCTCACCCGGAGTCGCGCCCTGTGACCGGCTTCGAGGTCGCGGGACGGCGGCTCCTCCTCTCTGAGATCCCCGATACCGTCGCCGAGCTGCGCTGGGCGGGCCGCGAGCACCGCCGCAGCTCCCTCTCCGGCGCTCTCGATCTCGTCCGGTCGGAAGAGTTCCGGCCGGGAAGCGACGTCGTCCTGCCCGGAACCGAAAACCGCAGCCCGACCGGACCGCCGGCGGCGGGCGGTCTCTCCGCGGCGCGATCGCGAGCGGACGGCGCGTCGGCCTCCGTCGAAGCTGCCGCTCCCGGGCACGTCATTTTCGGCCGGACATATTTTCCGGCGTGGAAGGCCCGGCTGGACGGCCGGGAGGTCCCCGTCCTCGTCGCCAACTCCCGCGATCTCGCGATCGCCGTGCCCGCGGGGAGCCATCGCGTCGAGTTCCGGTACGACAGCATGCCCTTTCAGCGGGGCGTCCTCCTCCAGGCAGCCGCCCTCCTCGCGATTGTGCTCGCCCTCACGCGTGGCGGCCGATCCCTGAAGCGTGCCGAATAAGGAAAATCACCCCCCGGTGTCATCCCGAGGAGCAAGGTGACGAGGGATCTGCTCCGCAGATGCCCGAGAGGCCCGAAGCAAGTCCCTCGCCGAGCCTTTCCCGAGCGGACGGGTGACTCGAAGCGGCGAGAGCAGATCCCTCGCTACGCTCGGGATGACAAAGAGGGGCGAGGGGCTCGGGATGACAGGAAGGACGATGGGGCCCGGAGGCAGGAAGGAGGGCAAGGAGCTCAGGATGACAAGCGTGCGATGGCCGGCCAGCCGGTGGCGACGGTGCCGGCCCGGCCGGGGAGAGTCGCGCGGGTCAGCTCGCGCACCGGAATCTCCTCCTTTCGGGCGAGCGCTTCCCGCGCGAGTTCTTCGAGGGTCACGAAGGTGGCGCCGCCGGCAATCCAGTCGTCGAGAATCCGGGCGAAGAGGGGGAGCTTCGACCGCCCTTCGACCTCGGCGTGAATCGTATGGACTTCCGTCGCCCGGACCGCCGAGCGGAAAAACCTCCGCTGGTCCTCGTCCTCCGGCAGTTCCCGCCACGACAGGGTCTCGTCGAGCGTCGGAAGGGTCGAGGGGATCTCGAGCGTCCGGAACACGCGGCCGTCCGCCGACGGAAAGAACGGAGATCCGGCCCGTGTGTTCGAAGTGTAGAGAAGCGCGCGTTCTTCTTCGACCGCGAGGGAGCGCGCGTTCGCCGTCCAGCCCGGAGCGGCGCTCGCGCGCGCCGGAGCGCCCAGGATGCGGGCGTGCTCGTCGTGCGCGCGGCCGTACTCCTGCCGGATCTTCTCCTCGGTCCAGCGGTCGAGGTGATCGTGCCAGCCGACGTGGTCCCAGCCGTGGACTCCCGTCTCGTGCCCCCCCCGGGCAGCGGCCCGGATCACTTGCGCCCGGCGCGCCCCGATCATCGGCGAAGCGAGGAACGTTCCGTAGAGGATCGTCGGGAATCCGTAGAGCGATGCGGCGCGGCTGCGCAGCATCTTCCTCAGGAACCCGGGTTTCGTAAACACGCGCCGCACGGCGACCCCCGACCGGTCCGGCCCGTACGTGAAGAAGAACGTGGCCCGGATTCCCCGCGCGGCAAAGAGCTCCAGGAGGCGCGGCACCCCATCGCGAGTCCCGACGTCGGTGTCGCAGTCGACCTTGAGAGCGACGCGCCGAGGAGAATTGATGATGGAAGAAGGAAGATTGAAGGATTGGGCCCGGTCAATCACGCAATCGTCAATCCTTCAATCGTCAATTTGGCGTTGAATCAACGCGGCCGCTTGGACAGGTAGAAGTCCACGGTGAGCCGCAACGCTTCATCCAGACCGACTCTGGGTTCCCAGCCCAGGATCTGCCGGGCGCGGCGGATGGAAGGGACGCGCGTCAGGATGTCCTGGTAGCCCACGCCGTAGTAGTCCTCCGAGGAGACGTTGACGATCGGAGTCTCCCGCGCCTTCTCGCCGAAACCCGGATGGGCGGCGACAGCCGCGATGAGCTTCTCGGCGAGCTCCCGGACCGACAGGTCGTTCGACGGGTTGCCGATGTTGAAGATGCCGCCGTCGGCGGCGCCTCCCGGGTTCTCCAGGATCTTCATCAGGCAGTCGATGCCGTCGGAGATGTACGTGAAGGAGCGGCGCTGCGTTCCGCCGTCCACGAGCTTGATCGGCTGGCCGTAGAGGATGTTGTGCAGGAACTGTGTCAGGACGCGGCTCGAGCCTTCCTTGGGAGAGTCGATGTCGTCCAGGTGCGGGCCGATCCAGTTGAAGGGGCGGAAGAGCGTGAACTTGAGGCCCTCCGCCTGCCCGTAGGCCGCGATGACGCGGTCGAGAAGCTGCTTCGAGCAGGAGTAGATCCACCGCTGCTTGCGGATCGGGCCGTAGACGAACGGCGAGGTCTCCTCGTCAAACTCGGGGTCGGGGCACATCCCGTACACCTCGGAGGTCGAGGCGAAGACGACGCGCTTGCCGTATCGCACCGCCTGCTTGACGATGCGCAGGTTCTCCTCGAAGTCGAGCTGGAAGACGGCGAGCGGGGTCTTGACGTAGGCCGCCGGCGTCGCGATCGCGACGAGCGGCAGGACGACGTCGCATTTCTTGATCTGGTACTCGATCCATTCCTTGTTGATCGCGATGTCCCCCTCCAGGTACGTAAAGCGCGGGTCCCCGAGAAAGGGCGCGATCTTGTCGCTCGCGATGTCGAGACCCGAAACCGTCCAGTCCTTCGCCGCGAGGATGCGCTCCGTCAGCGCGTTCCCGATGAATCCGTTCACGCCGAGGATCAGGACCTTCATCGGACCAGCCTGGGAGTAAACGCGGCTCCGTCCATCTCCTCCTCCCCTACCCGCTGAAGACGCAGGACCTCCACGTACCGGTCGTCTCCGCAGGCGACGTACAGCCGGCCGCGTTCCGAGCGGATCTGCCCGGGAAAATTGTCGTGCGCGCCGAGATTCGGCAGCCGCGTCTTCCAGAGGAACGTCTTGCCGCCGAAGATCTCGGTGAACGCTCCCGGGTAAGGATGAGTCACCGCGCGGACGAGGTCATGCACCTGTTCGGCCGTGCGGGTCCATTCGATGCGCCCGTCCTGCGGGCCCCGGCGCCCGAAGGTCGTGGCAGCCGCCTCGTCCTGGGGGCGCCGCGGAGCCGTTCCTTTCTTCAAATCCTCCAGCCGGCGCTCGAGGAGCTTCACGGCGGCCGCGCTGACGCGCCCCTGGACCTCGTTCGCAGTGTCGTCCGGGCCGATCGGCACGGATTCCTGGTCCACGATGTCCCCCGCGTCCGGCTTCGCCGTCATGGCGTGGAGCGTGGCGCCGGTGACTTTTTCGCCGGAGAGGATCGCCCAGTTGACCGGAGCGCGCCCGCGGTACTTCGGGAGGAGCGAGCCGTGAATGTTGAACGCGCCGAGGCGGGGCAGCCGGAGGAGCTCGTCCGGAAGGATGCCCCGGTAATAGAAGGAAAGGAGGAGATCGGGTTTCGCGGCCTCGATCCGCGCGAGGGCCGCCGCGTCGCGGGGGTCGTCCGCGACCACCGGCTCGATTCCCCGGGATCGAGCGAGCTCCGCGACGCTCGGAAACCACCGCCTTTCCTTCGGGTCGTCGGCGTGCGTCACGACGAGCGCGACGTCCTCGCCCCGGTCGAGCAGGAATTTCAGGCAAGCGTGCCCCGTCTCCGAGTACGCGAAGACGGCGATCGGGACCTTGCGAGACTGAGGCGCGTTCATCGTTGTCCCCCGTAAGGCAAGCGCCTGCCTTCTCCGAGAGTTGGTTGAAGACCAGCGGCATCTCTCATCGTTGCACTTCCTTCTTCCACACGAAGGCGAAGTACGCGAAGAAGGCGAGAGGTCAAAGGTCGAAAGTCGGGGCCCGAAAACCTTCGACCTTCAACCTTCGACCTTCGACCAGCAGCATCTCTCATCGTTGCACTTCCTTTCCCCGCGCGTTCGAAACATCCGCACCCAAACCGTAAGTCCTCCTCACCGAAAACCTCGGACGGCCGCGCACCTGCTCGTAGATGCGCCCGACGTACTCCCCGACGATGCCGAGTCCCGCCATCCCGATGCCGAGCAGTGTAAAGAGGATCGCGAAGAGCGTGAAGACTCCCTCGACCTCGGCGCCCACGATGAGCCGCCGCACGAAAAGGAAAACGCCGAAGGCGATTCCCCCCAGGGCGACCACAATGCCGATCAGGCCGAAGACCTGGATCGGCACGGAGGAGAAGCCCGTCATGAGGTCGAAGTTCAGGCGGATCAGCCGGTAGAAGGAGTACGCCGACTCTCCCCCCGCCCGCGGGGCGTGAGCGACCTCGACCTCCGTCGGCCGGCGCGCGAAGCTCTGCCCGAGCGCCGGAATGAAGGTCGAAGCCTCGTCGCACCGGTTGATCTCTTCGACAACGTCGCGCGAGTAGGCGCGCAGCATGCAGCCGAAGTCCGTCAGGTGCATGTGCGTGATCGCGACGGTGATGCGGTTGACGAGAGCGGAGGCCAGCCGCCGAGCCCAGGAGTCCTGCCGGTGCCGGCGCACGCCTCCGACGACGTCGTACCCCTCTTCGAAACGGGCGAGCAGCTTCGGGATCTCCTCGGGAGGGTTCTGGAGGTCGGCGTCCAGCGTCACCACGGCGTCCCCCGTCACGTCGCGGAACCCCGCCAGGATCGCCTGGTGCTGGCCGAAGTTGCGCGAGAGCTCGAGCACCCTCACCCGGTCGGGGCGCCGCGCGGCGCAGGATTTCAGGATCTCGAGCGAGCGGTCCCGGCTCCCGTCGTCCACCAGGATCACCTCGAAGGGCTCTCCGCGCTCCTCCATTACCGCGAGCAGCCGGAGCAGGAACTCCTCAAGGTTCGCCTCCTCGTTGAAGATCGGCACGACGACGGAGACCTTCACGGGCAGGCTCCGGCCGCAAGGGTCCTCTGCCTGCTCAAGGCGCGGGCTTCCAAGAGCAGCCAGGCGATCGCCGCCCACCACGGTCCGTGCCATCCCGGCAGCCAGGACCCGGCCGAAAGTTCTCCCGATATTCCCCGGACCAGAAACCCGGTCGAAACCACGGTATAGAGGAAGTATCCCGCGCTCGGGAAAAGCGCTCCAAGCGCCACCGGCCAGACGCAATACTGGCGCGCAAAACCAGGCGAGAAGATCATCTGGACCAGAAACAGCAACAGGGACGCCCGCGAGATCTCGACCGGGGCGAGCCAAACGATAGCGACGAGCACCGCCAGGAGCAGCACGGCGGTCAGGACCCAGAGGGGCATAGTAGGAAAGAGGAGCAGCAGTGCACCCAGCCCGTAACGGCCCGTCAGGCCCCGGTACCGGAAGACGTTATCGGCGATGTTTCGCCATGAGGGCCAGTAGGGCAGAAACGAGGCCAGGAAGACGGCGTACGGAAGCGTGCCGACAGCGAGGGAGAAACGCCGGCGGCCTCGCCACGCGAAGAGCAGCGGGTGAAACCAGGTCACGTGCTTCAAGCACAACGACAGTGAGAGCAATGCGATCGTGAGCGGGCCGCGGCTCTCTCCTCTCCGGGAGACCAGGATCGCGGCGAGCAGGCACAGGATGGAGAGGTTGTCGAACTGACCGTGAAAACTCGAAATCAGGATCGACACCGGATTGGCGAAGAAGAGGAGCGCGACCAGAGTGGAACGCCGCGGCCCGAAACGCCCGCTCGCAAGAAGATAGAGAAGGGCTGCGGTCGCGAGATCGGCGGCGGTGAGGGCCAGTCCGACCACCCGCGTCAAATCGAGCTTCGAGGCGGCGCGTGCTCGGTCGAGGCCTCGCAGGAGCTGCCCCCACGCCGGCGAATAGTTGTACCGCCAGGTCTCTGCGTAAATGTCGCCGCCGCGCGCCGCAATAGCCGCGACCATGCGAAAAGACTCGGAATCGTAGTTGCCTGGATAGGCGAAGAGGAGGCCGAGCCGAAGCGCAAGTGTGGCGAAGAAGCCTGCGGCGCAGACCGAGAGAAAAACGCGTCCCGGTCGCGACTCGTCGCTCAAGAGTTCCATTCCTTTCGCGGGAGACGCGGATAGCGGCCTCTCATCGTGCAAACTCCCGGAGCAGTTCGGCGACGGCGTCGATGACATCGTCCTGGTCGGCCTCGGTCAGGCCCGGGAAGAGGGGCAGCGAGACGATCCGCTCCGAGACGAAGTGCGCCTCCGGGAAATCCTCCGGCCTCCAGCCGAAGCGGTCCGCGTAGTAGGAGAACTCGTGCGCCGCCGCGTAATGAAGCCCGGTTCCGATGTTGCGCTTCTTCAGCTCCTCCATGAAGCGGTCGCGGGAGATCGTCAGCCGGTCGATGTCCACCAGCGGAGTGTAAAGGTGCCAGGCGTGGCGGATCGGGTAGGCGACGCGTTGCGGAAGCATCAGGCCCGGCAGACCCGACAGGAGCTCGTCGTACCGGGCGGCCTGCCGCGCGCGCTCGGCAAGGAAGCCTTCCAGGCGCGGAAGCTGATGGAGGCCGAGCGCCGCCTGGATGTCCATCATGTTGTACTTGAACCCCGGCACCGCGACGTCGTAGCGGGGGCTGCCGGACTTCGCGAAACGCTTCCACGCTTCCCTGTCCATGCCGTGGAACTTGAGCAACGAAGCCTTTTCGAAGACGGCCTCGTCCTCCGTCACCACCATTCCCCCCTCTCCGGTCGTCATGTTCTTGTTGGGGTGAAACGAGAAAACCGAGGTCGTCGGGAAGGACCCGATTTTCCGCCCCTTGTACTCGGAGCCGACCGCGTGGGCGGCGTCTTCGAGGAGCGAGATCCCGCGCCCGCCGGCGAGCTCGAGGAGCGGGTCGAGATCCGCGGGCTGCCCGACGTAATGCACCGGGAGGATGACCTTCGTCCTCGGAGTCAGGCGTTTCTCGACCTCTTCCACGCGGATATTCAGAGTCGACGCGTCGATGTCCGCGAGGACCGGGACCGCTCCGCAGTGAACGATCGTGTTCAGCGTCGCGACGAAGGTCAGGGGCGTCGTGATCACTTCGTCGCCCGGCCCGACTCCGAGCGCGAGCAACGCCACGTGGAGCCCAGCCGTCGCGGAAGAGACCGGCACGGCGAACCGGCCCCCGACGTAGTTGCCGAACGCCTCGGTGAATCTCTCGACTTTGGGCCCGGTCGTGATCCAACCCGACCGCAGTGTGTCCACGACCTCGGCGATTTCCTCCTCGCCCAGCGCGGGCCGGGCGAAAGGGAGAAAGCTGCTGCGCATGCTGCGGAGAAGTCTAACCGCGAAGTCTCAGCTCCCGCCCGGCCGGAGGCTTTCCTCGGCGAGGACACGGCGGGTGTCGACGTTTCTGGTCCTATAGGTCAGGCAGGTTGAGACGATTTCTAATGACCGAAGGGTGAGCCTTCGGGCGGCGGGGAGGAGGACGTGGACTGAATCAGGCAGCGGCGTACTCGCGCACGTCAACCTGCACGCCCGCGGCCACCGCCGCCTCGGCGCTTTCGAGGAGCCTTCGAGTCGTCTCCTCGTCAACGTATGCCTCGCCGCAGTTCTGGCAGACATCCGCCGGAACGCCCTTGACGACGAGCGTCGTTTCGCTGCGCTCCAGCGTAACCGTCGTCTTGTCTCGCCGAGTCTCGCCGTTTCGGCGGACCACGCATCTCATGTCTTCCTCCTCCGAAAGTAAGGTTCCCATGGTTAAGTTACTACTTCAGCGGCTTGCGGCGGGCGAGGTATTCCGTGCCGGTCGCGCAGACGACGACCCAGAAGAGGCCGATGAGGATCCCCGCCACGACGTCGGTCGTCCAGTGGGCTCCGAGGTAGACCCTGCTGTACGCGACCCAGAGAATCACGAGCGTCGCGAGCGCGAGCGCGGTGCCGCGCACGACCGGACTCCGCGAGAGATGGAGCATGACGGCCGCGACGCCTCCGTAGAAGAGCGTCGCCATTGTCGCGTGTCCACTCGGGAAGCTGTAGGTCTTTTCCGCGACGAGGGCCGCCCAGAGGGCGGGACGGGCCCGGTGGTACACGATCTTGAGCGCCACCTCGAGGAGAAGGCCTCCCACGACGACTCCGGCGAAGAGGACAGCGCTGACCCGCCGCCCGCGCAGCGCGAGAGCCGCGGCAACCACGACCGTGGCCGGGAAGAGAAAACTGTGCCCCCCGAAGAACGTCACCGCGCGCGCGGCGCGGTCCCGTGCCGGACTGTGGAATTCCTCGATCGCCGCCGTCACCTGCTGGTCCAGGGGAGTCTGACCGTGCAGATCGACGATCGAGTCGGCCAGGGCAGCGAAGAGGACCACGAGGGCCAGGCAGGCGACGAACCCGACGGTCAGGTACAGGCCTACGGCGCCCTCGCGCGTGAAGCGGGCGCGCAGAAACGCGCGCCACTTTGAGGGGCTGGGCGTGTCCGGAACCGGAAAAGTCGTCATGCCTTCCAGCGGATCGCGCCGTCGAAACGCCAGCGGCGAAGCGGATTCCACACGCCAGGCACTGCCCGGTCGGCCGTGACCTCGAAGCGCAGCACGTCGCGGCGGTAGTCGTAGGGAGCCCCGTCCCGCGCGTGCGCGGCCACGTCGAGCGAGTACACGCCGGGGGCGAGCGCGAAGGCCGGGATCTCGAGCGTCACCCGCCCCTGCCCGGCAAACTCGGCAGGCCGGAGGCCGTCGATGTCGGTGTTGGATCCGAAGACGCTCGTTCCCGAGACCGTCGAGACGGCGAAGCCGAAGACGAAGTCCGACAGGGGCGCCACCGCCCGGACGCGCATCTCGAGCGCCGCCGGCTCCCCCGAGGAGATGCGGCCGGCCGGATTGCCGGCGCCGTCCAAGAGCCGCACCTCCTCGACGAGCGCCTGCCCGGAACCGATCCGCTGCGGCGGCGGGGCTGAGGCGTCCGGCGTCTCCCGCGCGGCTTCGAGCCGGCGGCCGCCTTCCTCCCGCGCGACGCGCTCGCGGTAGAGCGCCACGGTCTCCTTCGCCGGCCCGTCGGCACAGAGGCGCCCGCGGTCGAGCCAGATCGCCCGCCGGCATCGCTCCGCAATGAGCCCCAGGTCGTGGGAGACGACGAGGATCGTCTTGCCGGCCCGCTCGAACTCCGCGAACTTCTCGAGGCAACGGTGGGAGAAAGCCTCGTCGCCGACCGCCAGCACTTCGTCCACGAGAAGGACGTCGGGATCGCTGTGCGCCGCGATCGAGAATCCCAGGCGCACGGCCATGCCGGAAGAATAGGTCTTGACCGGCGCGTCCAGGAACTCTTCGATTTCCGCGAAGCGCACGATCTCGTCGAACCGCGCCGCGATCTGCCGACGCGTGAGCCCGAGCAGCAGTCCGTTGATCTCGATGTTCTCGCGTCCCGAGATCTCCGGGTGGAACCCGGCGCCGAGCTCGAGCAGCGCGGCCAGTCGCCCCCGCACCTCGACCGCCCCGGCCGTCGGCCTCACGATCCCCGCGAGAAGCTTCAACAGCGTGGACTTGCCCGACCCGTTCGCCCCGACCACCCCGACCATCTCCCCGGGCACCACTCCGAATGTCAGGTCCACGATGGCCGGCACCGAGGCGTCCGGCGCGAGCGCCCCCTTCCCCATTCCCGACAGCAGCGCCGACTTCAAAGTCCCAACGGTGTGCCTGCGCCCGTACCGCCTGTACAGCTTCGTCACCCCGGTCACCTGGATCGCCACGTTTCCCTCACCGCGTCCCCGCGTCCCCGAGTCTCCGCGTCGCCCGTCCACCCTCACGCCTCCTCCGCGATCGAGTCGCGCAGGCGCTCGAAGATCGCGGCTCCGCCGGCGAGCGAGACCGCGGCCGTCGCGGCCATCCAGGCCCACTCGGCCGCGGGGATCGGGCGGAAGAAGAAGAGGCAGTCGTGCAGGGCGGCGAAGTAAGCGGCGAAGGGGTTCGCGCGCAGGAGGCCCCGGTAGCGTTCCGGGACCGAGGCCGCGGGGTAGAGAACCGGTGTCAGGAAGAAGGCGAGCGTCAGGAGGTTCGCGATCACGTCGCGGACATCGGCGAAATGGACGGCGAGCGACGAAATCGCCAGCGCGAGGCCGAACACGGTCAGCGAGAGGAGCAGAAGAACCGCCGGGAACGCGAGGGCCGACGGCCCGGGCGACACACTTCCCCGGACGGCCGCGAAGACGATGGCCGCGGCAAGCACCGGAAGCGCGAGGAGCAGGTGCGAAAGACGCGCCCCCACGGCCGCGGCGGGGAAGACTTCCGGCGCCACCGTCGTCTTGCGAAGGAGCGGGCCGTTCGCGCGGAAGGTCTCGGCGGCGTCGATCAGGGCGGAGGAGACAAAGCCCCACGCGAGGACCCCGATGAAGAGAAAGAGCGCGTAGGGATGCACGTCCGCGCGCGGAGTGAAGACGAGACGGAAGACCGTGGCATAGACGGCAAGCAGGAGCAGCGGGTTGACGAGCGACCAGAAGTAGCCGAGGACGCCGCCGCGGTACCGGGCGGCGAGCTCCCGGCGGGTCAGCGCCGCGACGAGCGCGCGGTGGCGCCAGGCCCTCAGAAGGGGAAGCACGGTGAAGAAGTTATCAGTTGTCAGTTGTCAGTTGTCAGTTCTGAGCCCCGGCAACTGAAAACCGATAACTGAAAACTGAAAACTGGCCCATCCGGTATTCTCCTTCGGGTGCTGCCCCGAGAAGTCTCCCCGCCCCCCGGCGTTTGCTGCCGGGCGGTGCGCAAGGTCTATCCGGGCACCCGGCCCGTCATCGCGCTCGACGGCGTGGACCTCGAGATCGCTTCGGGAGAGTTCCTCGCCGTCGTCGGCCCTTCTGGCGGAGGCAAGTCCACGCTCCTCCACCTGCTCGGCGGAATCGACCGCCCGACGTCCGGAGAGGTCCGGGTCGGCGGCCGCGACATCGGGTCCCTTTCGGAAGAAGACCTGACCCTTTACCGCCGGCGCGAGGCGGGACTCGTCTTCCAGTTCTTCAACCTGCTGCCGCACATCACGGTGCGCGAGAACGTGGAGCTGCCGCGCGCGCTGGACGGCTTCTCCGATGCGGCGCTCCGCGCCGGCGAGCTTCTCGACCGCGTGGGCCTCCTCCACCGGGCCGGGGCGCACCCCTACGAGCTCTCCGGGGGCGAGATGCAGCGCGTTGCGATCGCCCGGGCGCTTTCGACCGGCGCCCGCCTGCTCCTCGCCGACGAGCCCACGGGCAACCTCGACAGCGTCAACGGCGAGCAGGTGCTGCGTCTCCTGGACGAGGTCCGCCGTGAGAGAGGCGTGACACTCATTCTCGCGACGCACTGGCCGGCCGCCGCGCGCCAGGCCGACCGCGTCATCGAGATCCGGGACGGACACGTCGCTCCGCGATAGCGCGGGATCTGCGCCTCCTCGGCGCACCGGCGAGCGGCTCGGCCGGATGCGGCCTCGACCACTCGCCTGATCCCGCGCGAGCGTAAGCCCTGACGCCTCGGGAAACCCCTGGTGCCCGCGATCGAACGTTGAGCCAGCGCTTGTTGGCACCCATCGCCCAATAGCTCGCGGCGTGAGTAGTCTCCCGAGCGGAGCGAGGGA
>Ga0209009_1000111_pt1 | contig 34622 bp, 33 predicted proteins | sample BlaSpr_A8_OM3_M2_FD_187979 | JGI IMG/M metagenome (GOLD analysis project Ga0209009, IMG submission 187979) | Forest soil microbial communities from Thunder Bay, Ontario, Canada - Black Spruce, Ontario site 2_A8_OM3_M2 (SPAdes) (version 2) | ecosystem: Environmental > Terrestrial > Soil > Boreal... | reverse complement strand
AGGGCCGCGCCCTGCGCGAGCCGCTGACTGGTCGCCGGCCCGAGGACCTGTTCGGCGTCCCCGCGGGCCTGCGCCAGATTGCGGTCGCGCCCCTGCATTCCGCAGGTCTCGACGGCACGCTGCAGCTGGGTCGACGCCTGCCGCGGCCCTATGCCGCGGGTGAGCTGCTCTTGCTTCAGTTGCTGGCCGAGCGCCTCGGCCTGCTGTTTGCCGCCGGCCGGACGCCGGTCCCGGTCACGAATCTCGGCGACAAGGGGGTTGCGGCATGAGTCAGACGGTGCGGGACGCCAGCGACGCGAACGGCCTGGTCAGTGAGATGCGCCAGATGGTCCAGGCGGGCCAGCCGGCGCCGGTGGTTGATGACCCGGAGCAGCTCGAGCGCACGGTCAGTGCGAAAGTCGCAACGTTCTTAATGGTGATGTTGGTCGCGATCATCTTTGCGACGTCGGCGGTGCCCGATGTCGGACCGAGCCTCGCCAAAGTCATTCAGGCGCATCTCTAAGCCGCTTTCCAGATCAGCCACCTTTCCGGTCCGTCGCAGAATGGTGACTTTATGACGTTGATTGGATAGGCGAGGACGGGCCCATCGGGACGGTTCGGTGACTCCCTAGTGGGTCTGCGGCCGCCAGGTATCCCCTAACAGCCGGACCGGGCCAGCAAAGTTTTCCGCGATGACGGCGCGAACGGCCTCGGCAATGGGTGGACGGAAGTCCAGCCGGGGGAGCTGGTCCGTCGACACCCATTGCCAGCCGGCGAGGACGGGATCCGCGCGATCGAGGCGGGGCTCGACCCCCTCCCCTATCTCCGCGTGAAACATCAGGTTGACCACGTGCCGATCGGGTGCCACCATCTCGCTGACGATGACCAACTGCCCGACGCGGACGTCGAGACGCAGTTCCTCGCTGAGCTCGCGCCGGAGCGCCGCCTCGAGCGTCTCTGAGCCCTCGAGCCGCCCGCCCGGCAGCACCCAGTACCGCTCACCGCGCTTCTGATGCTCGACGAGAAGGATCTGATGGTCGCGGACGATGATCGCCGCCACGCGCAGCTGCGGCGTGACCGGGTTAAACGCGTTCACCAGGGAGGCGAGACTGACCAGCGATGTGCTCATCGTAGTTTTCCTTTCCGGGGCGCTAGTCGCGCGGGAGTTGGAGCGCCTGGCCCGGCTGCAGGATGGGCGTCGCCAGCCGGTTGGCCGCCAGAATCGCCTCGACGTGCGGCCGCGGATCGCCGGCATAGTGGGCGGTGGCGATGCTCCAGACGGTGTCCCCCGGCGCCACGACGACCGAGTCGCTGTGGACCGGTCCGCTGCCGTAAGCCAACCGTCCGGTGACCAGCAACAGCCCGGCGGTCAGCACCAGGATGCGGCCCCAGCCTCGACGGCGCTGGGGTCGTGGATACGCGTGTCGGGCCCCGTCCTGCACGAACATGTGTTCGTTTACGAGGCTAACACGAACAGGTGTTCGCGTCAAGGGCCGCCACGAACAAGTGTTTGCATTGGCCGAACAGATGTGCTAGCATGCCCCCGTTTTGCAGGATGACCGCTGGCGTCGTCGGGTCGACGAACGTCGATTCCACACCGATGCTGATGGCCAAATCTCTGTGCTACGATGCTGTGATCGCGGCGACCTGAGAACCCCTCCTCTCCCCTACCTCACCGCGCCACCTGAGATGGCGCTGGGAGCGAGATGATCGGCTCTTGGCCGTCGACAGCGGCCCAAAAGGGAGGGGACGATATGGCGGAACCGTTGACCAGCAGGCAGCGGGAAATCCTGGAGTACCTAAGGTTTCGACAGAAGATCCGCAGCTACCCGCCAACGGTTCGAGAAATCGGCGAGGCCGTCGGACTCTCTTCAAGCTCGACGGTCCAGAACCACCTCAATACCCTCGAGCGGAAGGGATACATCCGCCGGGATCCGACCAAATCCCGCACGATCGAAGTCGTCGACGTCGATGAGATGCAGGCCAAGCTCAATAAGGTGGTCGCGGTTCCGCTGATCGGTCGTGTCGCCGCCGGGCAACCGATCCTTGCCGAAGAAAACATCGAAGATCATCTCGTCCTCAGCGAGGAACTGGTGGGCAGCGACAACGCCTTTGCCCTCGAGGTTCACGGCGACAGCATGAAAGATGTCGGCATCCTGTCCGGCGATTTCGTCGTGGTGCGGCCCGGGAAAGATGCGCCCAACGGGAGCATCGTGGTTGCACGAGTGGAGGACGATCAGACCAACGAGTCGACCGCCACCGTCAAGCGTCTCTTCCGCGAGGCGAACCGGGTGCGGCTGCAGCCGGAGAATGCCGCCTACGAGCCGATCTACAGCACCGCCGCCCAGCTCGAGGGCCAGGTGGTGGCGGTCGTGCGGCTCCTGCGCTGACGCCGCTCGGTCAGGCGCTTCGGTCGATGCCGGTCGTTCGAAATTGAACGAACTTCGGCAGTAGCCGCCGCGGGATGGCGCCACGCATCAGCACACCGTCGCCGCGATAGTCGACGGTCTCGACATTGCCGTGGGCATGGAACTCCGCCTGCCGCGCGTTCTCGGTGTACGGCAGGAGCACCTCGATGGGGACCATCTCACCCGGCAAGGTCTCGGCGACCGCTCGTCCCAGGGCCTCCAGGCCGGTCTTCCGCAGCGCCGATATCGGAACCACCGCCCGATACGGTGACCAATCCTCGGCGAGCAGCAAGTCAACTTGCGCCGAGGTCAGCTGATCTACCTTGTTCAGTGCCAGCAACTTCGGTTTCTCGAGCGCGCCGAGGTCCTGCAGCGTCTCGTGCACCGCTTCCATCTGGTCCCGCCCGTCGTAGCGCGTGGCATCGAGGACGTGTAGCAAGAGATCGGCCTGCTGGACCTCTTCGAGGGTGGCTCTGAAGGCCGCCACCAGGTCGGTCGGCAATTTCTGAATGAAGCCGACGGTGTCGGTAAAGAGGACCTCCCGACGGTTGGGTAGTCGAACCAGGCGAGTCGTCGGATCGAGGGTGACGAACAGCGCATCCTCCATCTGCACCTGCGCGTGGGTCAGGGCGTGGAGCAGGGTCGATTTGCCGCTGTTGGTGTAGCCGACGATGGCGACCACCGGGTAGGCGATGCGACGCCGTCCCTCGCGGCGCAAGGCGCGCTGCTTGCGAATTTCTTTGATGTCGCGGTCGAGCTCGCGAATGCGATGGCGGATGCGGCGCCGATCGCTTTCCAATTTCTGCTCGCCCGGTCCGCGGGTCCCGACGCCGGCGCCGAGGCCGGAGAGATCGCGACCGCCTTGCAGCCGCGGGAGCAGGTGATGCAGCTGTGCGGCCTCCACCTGGAGACGTCCCTCCTTGGTGCGGGCGCGCTGGGCGAAGATATCAAGGATCAACTCGGTGCGGTCGATCACCTTGACTTCGAGCTTTTTCTCCAGGTTGCGCTGCTGCCGCGGTGACAGCTCCTCGTTGAAGACCAGCAGATCGAAGTCGACCTCGTGCTTGAGCGCGTGGAGCGCCTCGGCCTTGCCCTTCCCGATGAACAGGGCCGGATCAGGCTTCTCCCGCCGTTGGGTGTCGGTGCCGACCACCAGCACGCCGGCCGTCCGTGCCAGCTCGCTCAACTCGAGCATCTGCTCTTCGATGGCCGCCAGGCCTTGATCCTCGTGATCAAGGGACATCAGGTAGGCGCGTTCCTGCCTGCCGTTGGAATTACGAATCAACTCGCCTCTGCCGTCATCATACCCACGCGCAGGCGCTCGACAATCATGTCCGGATCAGCCGGAAGCCATTGCACGCGGCGGTCGGCGCGGAACCAGGTGAGCTGGCGGCGGGCGTACTGGCGCACCTGGCGCACCGTGGAATCACGGGCGTCGGTAAGCGATAGCCGGCCATCGAGATAGTCGACCAGTTCAGGGTAGCCATGCCCCAGGCGACGCAGGTCGGCCGTTGGAAACGCTTGATGAACGCGGGCGACCTCGTCCACCCAGCCGGCGTCGAGCATCTGGCTCACGCGCGCCTCGATCCGCCGATCCAACTCGGCCAGCGGCACATCGAGCCCGATGATCGTTGTCGACCATGGGGGCGGGTCGGACTCGCGCGCCACGCTTGGTGGACGGCCGGTGACCGCGTGGATCTCGAGGGCCCGGATCATGCGCCGCGGATTTCGCTGCGCTCGGTCGGCGCTCTCAGGATCGATGCCTCGCAGCTCGGTATCCAGCGATTCCGCTCCTTCCAGTTCGAGTCGCTGCTCGAGCGCCGCTCGCAGCTCCGGGTTGGGCGGCGCATCGGCGAGGTTCCAACCGTCGAGGAGCGCCCGCAGGTAAAGGCCGCTACCACCCTGCAGCACTGGCAGTCGACCCTCGTGGTTGATGTCCGCCACCGCAACCATCGCCAGCCGCTGATAGTCGGCGACCGTGAATGGAGTGCCGGGGTCGACGACGTCGACCAACCGGCAGCCGAGGCCGCCGAGCTCGTGCGGGGTCGGCTTATTGGTACCGATATCGCAATGGGTGTAGACCTGCCGCGAGTCGACGGAAACCAGTTCGCCATTGAGACGGTGCGCCGCGGCAATTGCCATGGCCGTCTTTCCGCTGGCCGTGGGGCCCACGATGGCGACGACGCGCTGCAGGTTCAGGGGCGTTTGAACAACCGCCTCAATTGATCGTCCGGCAGGATGAGCGTTGTCGGCCGCCCGTGCGGGCAGCTGATCGGTTCGTCGGTTGCGGCCAGCAAGCGCAGCAGTTCTCGCGCCGTATCCGGCGTCAGCGAATCCCCGAAACGGACGGAACTGTGGCAGGCGATCAAGGCGGCCGTCTCGCGCAGCCGGCGGTCGGGCGTGCGCTCGCCGGCGAGATCGGTCAGCAACAGTTCAAGCACTCGTGCCACCCGGCTTTCCGGCATGTCGCTTGGTGCTGCGCGCAAGCGAATCGTGTGCGGCCCGAACAACTCGCCTTCGAAGCCGAGCGCCTGGAGCCATGACCCGTGCTGCTGGAAGGCCGCGACCTGGGCCGGCATGAGGTCGACATCGTGCGGGATCAACAGCAATTGGCTGGCAGGCTCCCCGCTCTCGAGTCGACGCAGCACTCGGTCGAACAACACGCGTTCGTGCGCGGCGTGCTGGTCGATCAGCACTACGGCATTGGGCGCCTCGGCGATCAGGTACCCATGCAGCAGCTGCCCGACGTACTCCAACGGGGGAAGCCGCGAGCCATCAATCTCCGTCCCCCCTCGCGTGTCCTGATTCACCCTCCCCCCTTGACTGTCGACTTCCCCTCCCCCGCTCGCGGGGGAGGACAGGGTGGGGGCGCTGACCGCGGTCTCGCGCAGCTCGAGCATCGGCCCTCCCACGGTCGCCTGGAGCTCGTAGAGCGGACTCTGCCGCAGGGCGTGGTAGCAGGCGCGCTCGAGCGCCGCAAAGACGGCACCCTCGTTGCGGAATCGAACCTCGCGTTTGGTCGGATGGACATTGACGTCGAGCTCAGCTGGATCGACGATCACGTTCAGGACAGCAAGCGGGAAACGATCCGGCTCGCGGAGTCCCCGATACGCCTGCTCGACCGCGAACACGAGGTTCCGATGTTGGATGCGCCGACCGTTGATCAGGATCACGACGTGATCCCTGGTTCCTCGATGCAAGGCCGGCGGGCTGATCAAGCCGCGCACGGTGGCCTCGTCGACCGACAGCATCGCCGTCACGGTCTCGGTGTCATAGACCGAGGCGAACGTCGCGCGCAGATTACCCGTGCCTGGTGTCTCCAAGGCGCGACGCCCGTCGATGTCGAGGCTGAATGCGATCGTTGGATTTCCCAACGCCAGCTCGCCGACGAGCCGGCTGATGACGGCATTCTCGGTGGCGGGTTGTTTCAGGAACTTCAACCGGGCCGGCGTGTTGTAAAACAACTGCTCGACGATGACGCGTGTGCCGACCGGGCAGCCTGAGGGCTCCGCGCGGAGCAATTCGCCGGCCCGGATCCGAACCCTGTACCCCTCTCCCCCATCGCGCGTTCGGCTAACCGCATCCACCTCGGCGACGGCGGCGATGCTGGCTAGCGCCTCACCACGAAAGCCGAGGGTGCGGATCGTGCGCAGATCCTCGAGCGAGCGCAGCTTACTCGTCGCGTGGCGATAAAACGCCACGGGCAGGTCGACCGATGCCATGCCGCGGCCGTCGTCCACGACCTCGATGAGCTCCTGGCCGGCGCCCTGGACCCGGACATGGATGCGGACTGCGCCCGCATCAATCGCGTTTTCCACCAGCTCCTTGACCACGGCCGCCGGGCGGTCGACGACTTCGCCGGCGGCGATCCCGTCGGCAACCGCGGGGGGGAGAATCGCGATGGTCTGGCCAGGCTCGAGCCCGACCTCAGGGTGAGGCATGCTGTCCCTGCCAGGCGAAGAGTTTTTCCAGCGCTTCCCGCGGCGAGAGCCGCTCCAGGTCCAGCTGCTTCAGCTCGGCGACCACAGGGTGGTCCAGCGGCAGGCTGAGCTGCGCACTGGCCTCAGGCCGTTCCAGCGGTCGCTGGCCCTCCAGCTCGGAAAGCACCTGCCGGGCGCGCACCACGACCTGTCGCGGCAGGCCGGCGAGCTCGGCCACATGGATCCCGTAGCTGCGATCGGCGCCGCCCTCGACTACCTGGTGCAGGAAGATGACGCGCTCGCCTTCCTCGCGGACCTCCATCCGGAAATTGCGCAGCCGTGGCAGCTGCTGGGCAAGCGCCGTCAGCTCGTGATAGTGGGTGGCGAAGAGCGTGAGCGAACGAAGCTGCGGTGCCTCGTGGAGGTACTCGAGAATCGCCTGCGCGATGCTGACCCCGTCGTAGGTGCTGGTCCCTCGGCCAACCTCGTCGAAAATGAGCAGGCTCTGGGGCGTCGCGTGGGCGAGGATGTGCGCCGTCTCCACCATTTCAACCATGAACGTCGAGAGCCCTCGCGCCAGTTCATCATGGGCGCCAACTCGGGTGAAGATCCGATCGCAGAGGCCGATGACGGCCCGCTCGGCGGGCACGAAGCTCCCGGCCTGGGCGAGCAGCACGATGATGCCGGCCTGCCGCAGATAGGTCGATTTGCCGGCCATGTTCGGTCCACTGAGCAGCACGACCTGCTGATCGACCGGGCTCAGCCGCAGATCGTTGGGGACGAAGCGACCAGGCCCCAGCGCCGCTTCGACCAGCGGATGCCGGCCACCGATGATCTCGATCCCCGGCTCATCCTGAAGGCTGGGGCGCACCCACCGATGCCGGCTCGCAACGCTCGCCAGCGCGGTGACGGCATCGAGCTCGCCAAGCCAGGCGGCGGTGTCGAGCACATCCTTGCCGGCGGCGGTGATGCGACGGCCCAGCTCGCTGAAGAGCGTCTGCTCACGCGCCACCATCGCGCTCTTGGCGTTGAGGACGAGGGTTTCCTTCTCTTTCAACTCCGGGGTGATATAGCGCTCGCCGTTGACCAGCGTTTGCTTGCGGACGTACTCGGACGGGATCGCCTCACGGTTGGCGTGGCTGATTTCGATGTAGTACCCGAAGACCTGGTTGAAACCAACCTTGAGCGTCCGGATGCCGGTTCGCTGCCGCTCGTGCTGCTCCAGCGCACCGATCCATTCGCGCGCCGCGCGCGAGCCATCCCGGATGCCATCGAGCTCGGTGTCGAACCCCGGACGAAAAACGCCTCCATCCTTGAGCGTGGCCGGCACGTCATCGACAAGGGCCGCCGCCAGGGCCGACTCTAAGTCGACTAACGTCGCGGCCATAGGCGGCGAGGCCAGTTCCGGCCATCGGGCAGCAAGGCGTTGAATGCCGGGAACCGCGCGAAGGGCTTTGACCAGCGCCTGCAGATCGCGGGGCGTCGCCAGGCCCTGGCCGGTCCGGCCGGCGATCCGTTCCAGGTCGGGCAGACCGCGCAGCTCGGCCTGCAGCTGGCCGCGGGCCAGCGGATCATTGACCAGCACGGCCACCCGGGCGAGTCGCTCCTCGAGGGGCTCGCGCGTGCGCAACGGCTGGTCGAGCCAGCGCCGCAGCTGTCGCGACCCCATCGCGGTCGTCGCCCCGGCGACGATCAGGGCGACGAGGTCGTCGGCGGACGACGATCGATCCGCGGCAAGTCCAAGGCTGCGCCGCGTCGGCGGGTCGAGATGCATGAACGCTCGTGGGTGCTCCGCGTGCAAGCGCAGCAGACCGGGCTCGAGCCGGAGCCGCGACCGTTCGGCGTGCCGCAGGAGCGCATGGGCGGCGGCCAGGGCCTCGGGCCACTCATCACAACCAAAGGCGGCCAGCGTCTCGACGCCAAGCAGCGTCTGCAGCCGGTCGACCGCGGCGCGCGCATCGAAGTCCCCTAGATCGACCCAGCTGGTCGGGGTGCTCCCCGCCAGCGCGAGCAGCCGTGGCTGGTCGGCTTCCGAAGCGATCAGCTCCGCCGGTCGCAGTCGCGCCAGCTCATCGCGCAGCGCCTCGTCGCTCGGCTCGACCCGCAGCAACGCCAGCTCGCCGGTGGAGCAATCCAGGGCGGCGATGCCATGGTAGTGGGCGCGCAGACAGACCGCCACCGCATAGTTGGTGCCGCCCGTAAGGTACGCGTCCTCGACCACCGTCCCGGGCGACAACACGCGGACGACCTCGCGTCGCACCAGCCCGCGAGCCGCAGCCGCATCCTCGACCTGGTCGCAGAGCGCGACCCGCAATCCCGCCTTGAGCAACCGGCCGACGTAGCTCTCGAACGCGTGATAGGGGACGCCGGCCATCGGGACGCGATGGCCCTTGCCCAGCTCACGTGAGGTCAGCGTGATGCCCAACAGCGGCGCCGCCCGCTCAGCATCTTCCCCGAAGGTCTCGTAGAAGTCGCCCAGGCGGAAGAGCACGATGGCATCCGGATATTCCTGCTTGACGCGTTGGTACTGGTCGAGGACTGGGACCGGCTTCAGGGCGTTGCCTAGTTGAGGACCTGGCCTCGAAGCTGCCATGCCGTGGCCTGCTCGACAAGCACCCGGCGAACGGTACCGGTCTGGGCGCCGAGTGGCGCCGCGCCGATGATGACTCGGTTCTGTCGGGTGCGGCCGGTGACCTCCGAGTCCTCGGCGCGCTCGACCAGCATCTCGACCGTCCGACCGAGCCAGCGCCGATTGGCGTCCTCGGCGATCCGTCGCTGCGCGTCGAGCAGAATGTTGATCCTCCGCTTCTTCTCGGGCGGTGTGACGTCGTCCGGGTGCAGGGCGGCCGTGGTCCGCGGGCGCGGAGAGAAGCCCTGGATGTGGACCACGTCGAACTTGATCTCCTCCAGCAGCGCCAGCGTTTTCTGGAACTGTTCCTCCGTTTCCCCCGGATAGCCAACGATGACGTCGGTCGAAACGGAAAGATCGGGGATGAGGTCGCGGGCGTGGGCGATGATCGCCCGGTACTCGTCGGTGGTGTAACGCCGGCGCATCTGCTTCAGAATCGCGTCGTCGCCCGACTGGAAGGGCAGGTGAAGGTGCTCGCAGACGCGCGGTAGGTCGCGGATGGCGAGCAGCAGATCGTCATGCACATGGCGCGGATGCGACGTCAAGAAGCGAACCCGCCAGATGCCCGGGACATTTCCGACCGCTTCGAGCAGATCGGAGAGGCCCGCCCTGGTGTCCGGATCGCGGTAGGAGTTGACCGTCTGGCCGAGCAGTGTGACTTCGCGCACCCCCTGGAGCGCGAAACGCCGCACATCTTCGACCACGTCCGTCAGTGGGCGGCTGCGCTCGGTGCCGCGCACGAAGGGCACGATGCAGAAGCTGCACACTTCGTTGCAGCCGAAGATCACGGGCACGTAGGCGGTGAGGCCGTGCTGCAACATCGCCCCGCCGGTTTGCGCCGGATCGGTCTCGTACTCGCCCTGCAGATCCTGGATGAAGGCTTCGTATTGACGCATGTCGAAGCGGTAGTCGAGGTCGGGCAGCCGCTCGTAGAGCCGATCCTTTTCTTTGTTCGCCATGCAGCCCGTGATCGCGATCGCCCGGCCCGGGCGCGCGCGCTTCCAGGCCTTGAGCTCGCGGAACCGGCCGTAGGCTTTCTGCTCGGCGTTCTGGCGGACCGAGCAGGTGACGAGGATGGCGAGGTCCGCCTGGTCGAGGTCGGGGACGGCGCTGAAGCCGGCCGCCGTCAGGCCCTGCGAGAGATAGTCCGCATCCGACTCGTTCATCTGGCAACCGCTCACCCAGAGGTGAAAGCGCTGGCCCGATGGCGGCCGCTTATGCCCGTTAGGACGTGGTCGCGAAAACGCGTGCGGTTCGAAGGTTAGCGGTGCGCCGGGAATCCGCAGCCGTGGCGGGGCGGTCGACTCAGGCATCGACCGAGTTTAACGGGACTCGACCAGCAGACGGATCCCGGTCCGCTCCTCACCGTCGATCGAGATGTCGATGAACGAGGGAATGCATACCAGGTCGATACCACCGGCGGCGACATAGCCTCGGGAGATCGCGATCGCCTTGACCGCCTGGTTGATGGCGCCGGCGCCGATGGCCTGCACCTCGACCCGGGTCTGGCTGCGCACCACGCCGGCGATGGCGCCCGCGACGGCGACCGGCTTGGAGGTGGCCGAAACCTTCAAGATCTCAATAGCCGGCCGGGTCGTGCGGGGTACACCGGCAGCCGGGCTGGCCGAAAGCGTCTTCTCCCCTTTTGAGCCGTTCGATGGCGGTTTTGTTTCCAGAGTGTCCATCTATTCTATTGAGATCGGTGACCGAACGTTTGATTGGCCCCCGGACACCTTAACCCCAAGTCCAGGGGTCGTCAAGCGCTTACTCGATGCTCACCTCTCGATCGACCCGCTCCACACGAGTCGCCCTGCCCGAAAGGGCATCGATCTCGGCCAGGACCGAGTTGAATTGGACCACCCCTTCCGCCACCTTGAAGCGGTACGGGACCCCGGTCAGGAAGCGCTGCAGGCTGGCTTCCTTGTCCATCCCGATCACCGAGTCTCGGGGGCCCACCATCCCCAGGTCGGCCACGAAGGCCGTGCCACCCGGAAACAGCCGGGCGTCGGCGGTGGGAACATGCGTGTGGGTGCCAAAGACGAAGCTGGCCCGTCCGTCGAGATACCAACCGAGGGCGATCTTCTCCGAGGTCGCCTCGGCGTGGATGTCCATCAACACCAGCTTGGTTCCGGCGCCCTGGCGCAGGATCTCGTCCGCCGCCTTGAAGGCCGAATCGATCGGTGGCATGAAGAGCTGACCCTGCACATTGCCGACGAGCACCTGGCCCTTTTCGCCCAGGTCGTGACAGAACCAGCCTCGGCCCGGCGCCCCGGATGGGTAGTTGTGCGGGCGGAGAATCGGTCGACGGTCGTCGAAGCCGGTCATCATCTCCCGTTGGTCCCAGATGTGATTCCCGGAGGTGAGCACATCGATCCCGAGTCCGAAGAGGTCATCGGCGATCTTCGGTGTCAGGCCGAAACCGCCAGCCGCATTCTCGCCGTTGGCCACCACCAGGTCGATGCTCAGCTCGCGGCGCAGCTGCGGCACGAGACGCGCGACCGCTTCACGCCCGGGGCGACCGATGATATCGCCGATCGCCAGTACGGTGACGAGCATTGGCGAATCCTAACAAGCTAATCGCGATCGACGCCTTGCTCGCGGACCTCTCGACGGCAACCATCGGCGCCACCTTCAACCAGTTCCGCGAGACCAGTCCCGACGACGTCCCCGATGCGCCGGCGATTCGGCTCGCCAATCTGCGGCGCTATCTCGAGGAGCGCGACCAGGCGGATGTGCTCGCGATCGGCGAGGCCGCCGGCTATCAGGGGATGCGCTGGTCGGGCATCGCCTTCACCAGCGAGTTCGATCTGTTGCGCTGGGGTGACCCGTACCGGCGGTCGAGCCAGCGCCCACGACCATGGAAAGAACCCTCCGGGACCATCGTCCACGGCGTCCTTGATGAGGTCGGTGCAGAGCGGCAAGTCATCCTCTGGAACACGGTCCCCACGCACCCGCATCTCTCCGGCGAACCCTTATCCAACCGGCGGCCGACACGACCCGAGGTCGCGGCCGGCCTTGTCTATGCGGAGCGGCTCATCGACATCCTTCGGCCCCGCCTGGTCGTCGGCGTGGGCCGGATCGCTGCCGACACGGTGGGCAACGGCGCCGTGTACGTCCGCCATCCGGCACAATCGGGAGCCACCGCCTTTCGTACCGGGATGCGGGCCCTCCTGTCGCCGCCGTCCTGATTACTGCGGATTCGGAAAGGCCTGGTAGAAGGTGCCGGTCGGATCGGGCATGACGTACAGAACGCCGCGACAGGACGGGGCGCGGCTCATGTAAAAGAGCGAGCGGGACGCGGTGGCCGACGACAACCGAAACTGCCACACTTCCTGGCCGGCGCCGTTGGCGTAGTAGGTCGTCACCTTGCCGGCATCGGTGTTCACATGCCACGCGGCCGAGCCCTGGGCTGGTGCCGTCGCGGTCACCGATCCCGGGTAGGCAGGGAAGTCCCCGAAGGAACATCGAACCGGTGTTGGTGTTGGGCTGGCCGTCGGCGTCGGGGCGACCGTCGGGCTTTCCGAGGGCGAGGTGCTCAGGGTCGGTGTCGGTGTCGGTGCTGCGGTCGGGGCCGCCGATCGTTGGCCCTCATGCCGTGGCTGCGCGTATCCGACCGCGTAGCCACCCAGGAAACAAGCGCCAGCCACGGCAACGCCGCCCGAAACGGCCAGCACGATCAGCGGGGCCCAGTCGCGACCCGGCGGCTTCACACGCAATGAAACGGGATGGAAACCGGCGGGCTTGCGGGCCCAAAAAAAAGAGGCGGCCCCGGTGGGTCGCCTCTCTCGTTACTTAGCGAATTCGACGATGCGGGTCTCACGGATCACCGTCACCTTGATCTGGCCCGGATAGCTGAGCTCGCCTTCGATTCGCTTTGCGATATCGCGGGCGAGAATCTGGGCGCGGCTGTCGTCGATGGCGTCCGGCTTGACGATGATGCGGATCTCCCGGCCCGCCTGGATCGCGAACGACTTCTCGACGCCTTCGAACGAATTGGCGATGCTTTCCAGTTTTTCGAGCCGCTTGATGTAGGTGGTCAGCGTTTCGCGGCGGGCGCCCGGGCGGGCTGCCGAGACCGCATCGCAGGCCACTGTCAGAATCGCCTCGAGGCTGGTTGGCTCGATGTCCATGTGGTGGGCGGCGACTGCGTTCACCAGCGCGTCTGGCTTGCCGAGTCGTTTGAGGAGTTCTCCGCCGATGATGGCGTGGGACCCCTCGACCTCATGGTCGATCGCCTTCCCGATGTCGTGCAGCAAGCCGGCCTCACGGGCCAGCGCCACGTCGGCGCCGATCTCGGCCGCCGCCATTCCGCAGAGGAAGGAGACCTCCTTGCTGTGGGTCAAGACGTTCTGTCCGTAGCTGGTCCGAAACGCCAGCGTCCCCAACAGCTTCACCAGTTCCGGGTGCAGCCCGGTCACCCCGGTCTCGAACATCGCCTGTTCGCCTTCTTCCCGAATCCGGTTCTGGACATCCCCGCGAGCTTTGGTCACCATCTCTTCGATCCGGGCCGGGTGGATCCGGCCGTCGACCAGGAGATGGTTGAGAGCCACCCGCGCCACCTCGCGGCGGACCGGGTCGAAGCCACTCAGGATGACGGCCTCCGGCGTGTCGTCGATGATCAGGTCGACGCCGGTCGCGTGCTCGAGCGCCCGAATGTTGCGCCCCTCACGACCGATGATGCGACCCTTCATCTCGTCGCTGGGGATGGCCACCACGGAAACCGAGGTCTCCGCGGTCTGCTCGGCGGCAACCCGCTGCATCGCGGTCACCAGGATGTTGCGGGCGCGCTTTTCGCTCTCCTCTTTGACGATCGCCTCGCCATCGCGAATCTTCTGCGCGATCTCCTGGTTGAGTTCCTTTTCAAGGTTGGTGAGGATTGTCGTCCTCGCTTCGGCCCGCGTCATCCCCGAAATTCGCTCGAGCTCTTTCACCTGCTCGGCGAGGGCATCGTTGACGCGTTCCCTGGTCCTCCCGATCTCCAACTCTTTGGCGGTCACTGCCTGGTCCTTTCGGTCCAGGTCTTCAAGCTTGCGGTCGATCGACTCTTCCTTCTGCTGGACCCGGCGTTCCGAACGCTGGATCTCCGCACGTGCGTCGCGTACCTCCTGCTCAAGGCTCATGCGGATGCGGTGGGCTTCCTCTTTCGCTTCGAGGACCATCTCCTTCATCTGGGTCTCGGCATCCGACAGCAGCTTTTCGCGCTCCGAGTTGGAGACAAGATCACGCTGGCGGTTGGCGTTGCCAACCCAGAGGTAGGCGACGAGAGCACCCACGGCCGCACCCACCACGACACCTGCGACCAGGAGCAATGGAATGGGCATAGTTACACCTCGCTTATGGACTTTTAAAGGTTCTGCTCACTGCGCGTGGGCGCAGCGGGACTAGTCGTTAAAGAGCGACAGAATCTTGACTAGTTTAGTCGCGTTCAGCGACACTGTCAAACCGGCCGGCGGCCTCCCACTCATCGCTCAGGAGGCGGCAGACCCGGTATACGAGCCCACTGCTGAAGCCACGCCGGCTGAGGCGGGGACCCAGGTAGGCAACCAGGGCCTGCGCGTCGGCCAGGCGCCGGTGGGCCAGCAGGCTTTTTCCGAGGGCCAGCGCTTCCGCCGCCTCGGCATCGGGGCCGACCGCGGCCAGCGCCGGGCCGGCCGTCGACTCCCCGATGCCCTTGGCACGTAGCTCCTGGGCGATCAACGCGTGGCCCCGGCCGCGACTGCGCCGGCGCACCAGCGTGGCGGCATACTCCTGGTCGTTGAGGTAGCCGTCGCCCTGGGCACGGTCGAGTGCGGCGTCGATTGCAGCGTCCACGTAGCCGAGCCGGAGGAGTCGCTGTCGCAAGGCCGCTCGCGATTGCGGCTGTCGAGCCAGCCGCTTGACCGCCTCGGTATAGGCGGCCTGCGCGCTCTCGGGCTCACGCGCGGTCGGCGTCGCTCGCCGGCCGCCGCTTCTCACGCCGGCTGGAGGATCTTCTCCGCGGCCTTCCCCTTCAGCTGTGCGATCAGCTCCTCGCCCAGCTTGGGGTTTGCCTTGAGGAAGCCCACGGTTTGCTCGCGTCCCTGGCCCAACCGCTGGCCGTTGCAGGAGAACCATGAACCGGCCTTCTCCACCAGGGTGGCGTCAACCGCGGCGTCGAGCACGCTGCCCCAGTAGGAGATGCCCTCGTTGTAGAGGATGTCGAACTCGGCCGACTTGAAGGGCGGCGCGACCTTGTTCTTCACCACCTTGACCTTGACCCGGTTGCCCGTCACGTCGAGCCCATTCTTGATCGAGTCGACTTTGCGGATGTCGAGCCGGATCGAGGCATAGAACTTCAGCGCCCGGCCGCCGGTCGTCACCTCAGGATTGCCGAACATGATGCCGACCTTCTCGCGCAGCTGGTTGATAAAGATCACCGAGGTGCTCGATTTGGAAATGGCCCCGGTCAGTTTGCGCAGCGCCTGCGACATCAGGCGGGCCTGCAGGGCGACGTGGCTGTCCCCCATCTCGCCGTCGATCTCCGCCTTCGGCACCAGCGCCGCCACCGAGTCGACGACGATGACATCGACGGCGCCGGAACGGACCAGCACGTCGACGATTTCGAGCGCTTGCTCACCAGTGTCCGGCTGCGAAATCAGCAGGTCCTCGGTCTTGACCCCGATGTGGCCGGCGTAGACCGGGTCCAGGGCATGCTCGGCATCGATGAAGGCGGCCACGCCACCCAGCTTCTGCGACTGGGCGATGACGTGCAGCGCCAGCGTCGTCTTCCCCGAGGACTCCGGGCCGTAAATCTCCACCACCCGGCCGCGCGGGATGCCACCGACCCCGAGCGCCATGTCGAGCGTGAGCGAACCCGTCGGGATCACGTCGATGTTTTTCTGGGCGGCGGCTTCTCCCAATTTCATGATGGCGCCCTTCCCGTAGCTGCGCTCGATCTGGCTGAGCGCAGCCGTCAATGCCCGTTCTTTCTCTGACATCTAGTCTCCCCTTGCTTCGTGATGGGGTCTGGCCGACCCGACCACTGTAATACGGATTTGTGTAACTGTCAACACTATAACCCCAGGGTCTGGACCAGGAGCTCCAGGGCGGCGATCACCGAGCGGCGCCGGTTGTCCCAGCGATCGCCGGTCCATTGAAAACGATGCGTCAGCACTGATTCCCCTCCCCCTCTCGTGGAGGGCAGGGTGGGGGCTGCGATGCCGATAAAGGTCAGTCCAACCGGCTTGGCGCCTTCGGCGTCCGGCCCGGCCACCCCGGTGATCGAGACACCGATGTCTGCCTGCAGCAACTGGCGAACGCCGGTCGCCATGGCGGCGGCCGTCTGCTCGCTGACGGCCCCATACCGTCGCAGCGTCGCCTCGGACACGCCCAGCTGATCCACCTTCACTCGATCGGCATAGCTGATCACGCCGCCGAGAAAATAGGCCGAACTCCCGGGAACGTCCGTCAGCGCACCCCCAAGCAAGCCGCCGGTGCACGACTCCGCGACCGCAAGCGACCGGCCTTGCCGGCGCAACCGCTCCCCCACCTGCTGGGCCAACGCGAACATCTCGGGATCGGGCGGCACGGCTCACCGGTAGTTGATGAACTGAAGTGGGACCGCGGCTTCGCTCGCCTTCAAACTCGCGATCACCTGCTGCAACAGGTCTTTGTCCCGGCTCGACACCCGGATCGTGTCGCCCTGGATGCGCGGCTGCACTTTGGGGGACACCAGCTTGATCTGCTTGACCAGAGTGCGGGCCAGCTCGTCGTCGATGCCCTGCACCAGCTCGAGCTTTTGCCGGACCGTCCCTTTTGCCGCCGGCTCGATCGGGCCGGGCTTGAGGATCTTCAGCGAGAGCTGGCGCTTGACCAGCTTGCTCTGTAACACGTCAAGCATCGCCTTCATCTTGAAATCACTCGGGCCGCTCAACGTGATCTCGCTCTCACCCAGGTCGATCGACGCGCCGGTGTCCTTGAAGTCGTAGCGGGTCACGATCTCCCGCTGCGCCTGGTTCACCGCGTTGACCAGCTCCTGCCGATCGAACTGCGAGACGACGTCGAACGAGTACTCCTGCGCCATTGAGCCCTATCCTAACCGCGCGTTTTGACAGCTGTCTGTCGCATCTTTGCCTTTCCCTCCCCCGCTTGCGGGGGAGGGCAGGGTGGGGGCATCGTCACGAGTTGGCGTCATCGAGGTCTCTGACCAGTTCATCGACCTCGAGCAGGTTCATCAGCACCTCGCGCGACTTGCTGCCCTCATAGGGACCGATCACCCGCTGGTCAGCGAGCTGGTCGACGATCCGTGCCGCCCGCGTATAGCCGACATTGAGCTTGCGTTGCAATAGCGACACCGAGGCGCGGCCTTCGGTGGCGACGACGTGGGCCCCTTTGGCGAAGAGCGGATCGCGCTTCATGCCTTCCTTCACCCACGAGACCGTCGCCTCGACGTTGAAGATCTCTTCCTGGTACTGCGGCTTGCCCTGCGCCTTCCAGAAGTCGATGATCGCCTTCATCTCGCGGTCCGAGACGAACACACCCTGCAGGCGCGTCGCGCGGCCCGCCTCGACCGGCAGGTAAAGCATGTCGCCGCGGCCGAGCAGCTTCTCCGCCCCGGTCTCATCGAGGATGACGCGCGAGTCGATGCTGGAGCTGACCGCAAAAGCGATCCGCGATGGGATGTTGGCCTTGATCAACCCGGTGATGATGTCCGCCGAAGGTCGCTGCGTGGCGACCAGCAGGTGGATCCCAACCGCGCGGGCCAACTGGGCGATGCGACAGATCAGCTCCTCGATCTCGCCGGCGGCCACCATCATCAGGTCGGCCAGCTCATCGATGACGATCACGATGTAGGGCAGGGGATTCAATCCCATGTCGGGAGCCTTTCCGTTGAAGTCGGCGATGTTGCGCACGGTGTGGCTGGCGAACAGCTTGTAGCGCGTCTCCATTTCGGCCACGGCCCAGCGCAGGGCCGAGGTCGCGTGATCCGATTCCGTCACGACCGGCACCAGCAAATGCGGCATGTCCTGGAACATCGAGAACTCGACGCGCTTGGGGTCGATCAGGATGTACTTCAGTTCCTCCGGTGTGGCCTGGAACAGCATGCCGGCGATCAATGCGTTGATGCACACGCTCTTGCCCGACCCGGTCGCGCCGGCGATCAACAGATGCGGCATCCGGGTCAGGTCGCCGACCACGGTATTGCCCGAGACATCGGTGCCGATCGCGAGCGATAGCAAGGTCTGGTCGTTCTGGAAAGTCGGCGTCTGGATGATCTCTCGGAGCGTCACCAGGCTGGTCGCCTTGTTGGGGACCTCGATCCCGAGCGCCGGCTTTCCCGGAATGGGCGCCTGGATCCGGATCGCCGCCGAGAGCGCGAGCGCCAGGTCGTTCTGCAGTGCCGTGATCTTGCGCACCGGCACGCCGTGGCCCGGCTGCAGCTCGTACTGCGTGACCGACGGACCCGAGTTGACCCCGATGACCGTCGCCTCGACATCGAAGCTCGCAAGCGTCTGCTCGATCAGCTTGATGTTCGCCTTGATCTCGTCGTGCAGCCGTTCCTTTCGGACCGTGACGGTGTCCAGCAGCGTCAGGTCGGGCTTGTTCCAAACCCGCTGGATCTCGTCTTCCGGGAGGGTCGGCGCGGCTGCGTCGCCACCCGGCACCACCGTCAACACGGGCTCAGCGACCCCGGCCTTCTTGCGGCGCGGCTCGTCTTCGATTGGTTCCTGCAGGGCCGCCACCGCTGATTCGAGCTCTGGGGATGGTGGCGGGGGCGTCGGAGGGACAGCCGGCCGGGTTGCCGCGGCGACGCCATGGATCGGGACCAGCACCGGTTCGGCGATCTCATTGCGAACCACCTGGTTGCGCGGATTCCATGCCTCCGCCGATTTCTTCTCCCTGGTCGCCGGCTTTGACTCGGGTCGGTTCTCGAGGTAATGCTCACGCAGGGCTCCGACCGTCCCGCGGATCGAGATATCGAAGGCGAGGACCAGGCCACCAAGGAAGACCGCGCTCAAAATCAGGACGCTGCCGGCCGTGCCGACCAGGCTGCGCAGGGCTTCGCCCTCAGCTCGCCCCACGGACCCGCCGCTTGTCCCGGCGGAGAGATGCAGAAGCCCCAATGAGCTGATCAGCAGCAGCGCGATGCCGAGGCCGCGTCCCCAGGTCATCTTTTCGATCCACGGCATCAGGAGCTCGGCGCCGGCGACGACGGCGGCGAGGATGACGAACACCACACCCCAGCCAAACAGGCCCACCAACCCGCCGCGAAGCGCGTGCATAGCGGAGCCGCTCGCCTGGAGCGCGACCGCCAGCACCAGCAGGCCGGCCAGGAGGAGGAAGCCGATCCCGGCAAGCTCGCGCTGCTGGGACTTTGGGACTTCCAGCTTCGGCAGGCGGGGCGCCTTGATCCGAAAGCGCTGGCGCGAGGCCGAGCGCTTGGGGCGCGCGATCCGCTTCCGCCGGGTTCTCACACTGGCTGGGTGGCTGCGACGTCTGCTGTGACGAATGGCTGCATTCTAGCCTGCCGAGACGAGCAAGAAAAGTCCCGGCTAATTGGGAATCCAGAACAGACCGGTTACCACCAGGAGCGCCGCACCGATCAGACTCACCGCGATAAAAAGGATCGCCTCGTGCTTCGGCGCCAGCCCCAGGACGCGAGGCATGGGCCGATTCTGGAGCTGACGCAGTTTCAGTAGGCCGAGGTGCGAGACGATGCCCGCGAGGAAGATCGGTACCATCGCAAACACGAATCGACGAGTTCCGTTGAGTCGGAGCGCCAGATAGACGAAGGCGCCGACGCCCAGAATGAGTCCAAGGTTCATGCCGGCAAGCGTGCCGAGCATTTGCCTTTGTCGGTCCTTCGCCAGCGAGCTAGTCCCGAGCGTACCGGCCTGCTTCATGCCGATCCGCCAGAGGACCAGCGCGGCCCCGAGCAGAGGAAAGGCCAGAAAGAAGCAGATGATCATCGGGATGACGAAACGTCCATCGCGGTTCAGGACGAGCAAGAACAGGAAGAGGGCCGCACCCATCTGGCTGGCGAGCGCCGTCACCACCAATGCGGCCCCCGCCCAGCCGTACGGGCCGGACACTGGAGGGAAGCGTCGGGACCGAGCCTCGCTCATTGAAGTCAATCTAAGATGTCGTGGCTTCGGGACGCTAGGGGTATAACTGACGTATGGCTAAGCAGGATCAAGACCCGAACGACGACCTCGATACGCAGGGCATCCCCGATCTCGACGCGGCGCCGGGCCCCCGAGGTCGAGCGCGCGGCGCGGCGCTTCCCGAAGACGAAGACCTCGATTCCGAAGGGCAACCGGACCTGATGGGCGCACTTCCCAGCAAGGAGATCACGGGCGACGCCCAGGAAGGTGAGGTCGCGCCGCGCGACTACAAGCAGGCGCCGGATGACTACTTTCACCAGGACACGCTCGATGAGCGGCTGCGCGAGGAAGTCCCCGACCGCCTGAGCGCGGACGTCGAGGAGGTCCGTCTTATCGACGACGAGTCGGAAGATGGTGGCGGCGAACTCCGGTCCGAAAAAGGCGACGAAGGCGGCTACCCCAGTGCGGAAGAGGCGGCCATGCACATCGTCGACAACGCGCCGGGCGCCGTTAACAAGAAGATCGACAGCTACACGGGCGACCCGGTCGAAGAGCTCGAGTAGACCGGGGAAACTCTAGATCCGACCTAAGGCGACTTCGACGCTGACGCCGCCACCGAGGCCGCCGCGCTCGCGGGCGCCGAGCCGCTGGCCGCTGGCGAACCGGTCGTGCTGAAGGCACCGAACGGGTGGACGAGGATCACAAACCCCAGCACCAACACGATCACGACGATCGCAAAGATGGCGACGACCGCAGAGTTCGATCCACCGTTGCCTTGTGTATTGGCCATCCCTTTACCTCCTCGAAAGCATCAAGAGGCTCTCGCGCAGCTATTAATAACATACCTGCCCATCATCCGATGATGATCGCGCACTCACATACTGTTAGTACGCGTCACTTTTGCGCTCACGGCCGCAAACGGTAGAAGCGCCAGAAATCGTGCTCGATCGGCAGAATCTCGACACCAGAAAATCCCGCCTGCCTGGCATATCCGCGCAGGATATCCGGGCGCATGACGGTCCCGGTACCGAGCGCGGGCGGGTCAACCCGACCGACCGGCAGGCAGTGCAAGACACTCCACCCGTACATGAAGCGCTCGACGTCATCCCCGGGGGCGGTGAAGGCCTCGGCTACTTTTTCGTCGGCCACGAGCACCGCGCCGCCGGGAGCGACCAGTGCGCGCATAGCGGAGAGAGCCCTGACCGGGTCCGACATGTCGTGGATGGTCTCGAAGGCCGTGACCAGGTCGTAGGTGCCGGCGGGGCCGGCGGCGGCGGCATCGCGCGATTCAAACCTTAGTCGGTCACCGATGCCGGCCGTCGCGGCATTCTCGCGTGCGCTCGCGATCGATGCATCGTCGAGGTCGAAGCCGTCGACATGCACGTTTGGATAGGCCGTGGCGATGGCGATGCAGGACCAACCGGTTCCACAGCCGACATCGGCCACCTTTGCCGGCGGATCCGCGCGCAGGCGGCGATCGATGTCAGGCATGGCCGGTAGCCATTCGCTGCCGAGCAGGTTCAAAAACATCGGCCGGTTCAGCAAGGCAATCGAGTTGCGGAATTCCGGCCCATACTCGGTGTACGGCACACCGCCGCCCCGCCGGTAGGCCGTCAGGAGAGCGGGGAGCGTGGCCGCCAACCCGGGGATTGCCCAGGTAATGGGCAGCAGGTAGTTGAGACTGTCGCCGTCCAACAGCACCTCGGCGTGGCCGGGAGGCAAACGGTACTCCCGCTTGCTGCCATCCGCGCTCTCCATTGCCACCTCGAGAATGCCGGCCACCGCCTGCTGCTCGAGCCACTCGCGCGCATAGCGCGCATCGATGCCCGCTGACTGTGCCAGTTGCGTTGCGGTTGACGGGCCACCCTGCGCGAGGGCTCGATAGAGTCCCAACCGGTCGCCGACATAAATACTGAACATCTCCAGCATGGCGATGCCGCCATGAAACACACGCTCGACGAGCGCGCCGCGCTGCTCCTCGTCTTGCTTGGTGAGCGTAGGCGTTGCGACACTCATGTCACCCCTCCTCTCGTTCCTGGTCCCCGTCGACTGGCCGCGAACCCGCTGCGTTGCATCGTAGCGTGAGGCGCGCTGTTTCGCTGGGAGCGGGCTTACACTTCGACGACGATCGGGATGATCATCGGGCGGCGGCGCATCTGCTCGTAGAGGTATTTGCTCAAGGAGTCTCGTATGGAGTTCTTGATGACCTGCCATTCCGGTGCGCCGCGGCCCGGCTTGTTGATGGTCGCGAGCACCTGCTGGCGGGCCAACTCGAGCAGGGCGTCCGAGGTTTGCTGATGGACGAAGCCTCGCGAGATCAGATCGGGACCGGACACGACCTGCCCGGTGTCCTTGTCGACCGTCACGATCACGATGAAAATGCCGTCCTCGGAGAGGATGCGCCGGTCGCGTAAGACGACCGACCCGACATCGCCTACGCCCAGGCCATCGACGAAGACGTAGCCGGCCGGCACCTTGTTGCCGAAGTGGGGAATGCCATCACCGAGCTCGACCGTGTTTCCGTCGTCGGTGACGATCACGCGATCCTTGCTGATGCCGACCTCCTGGGCGATCTCGCCGTGCAGCGCCAGGTGGCGGAACTCGCCGTGGACCGGCATGAAGAACTTGGGTCGCACCAGGTTCAACATCAGCTTCAACTCCTCGCGGCTGGCGTGGCCCGAAGCATGCACCCGGTTGCGCGCCGAGTAAAAGACGCGGGCGCCGTGCTTGTAGCAGTTGTTGATAGTGCGGGAGACCAGCTCCTCGTTCCCGGGGATGGGCGTGGCCGAGAGGATGACCGTGTCGCCGGACTTGAGCTTCACCTGCGGATGCTCCTGGGCGGCAATGCGGGTCAGCGCGGAGAGCGGCTCGCCCTGGCTCCCGCTGGAAAGGATGACGAGCTTCTCGTCGGGCTCCTTGTTGATGTCCTGGATCTTGATCATGATGTCGCCGGGCATCTGGATGTAACCAAGCTCCTGGGCGATCGTGAGGTTGTTCACCATCGAACGGCCAATCACCGCCACCTTGCGCTTGTAGCGGGCCGCGGTGTTGAGCGCCTGCTGGATCCGGTAGATGTTCGAGGCGAAGGTCGAGATGATGATCCGGCCCGGGCACTGGCCGAACAGCTCCTGGAAGGCTTCTCCGATGGTGCGCTCCGATGGGGTGAAGCCATCGCGCTCCGCGTTGGTGCTGTCGGACATCAGCAACATCACGCCCCGGTTCCCGAAATGCGACAGCCGTGCCATGTCGGTGGGCTGGCCGTCGACCGGCGTCTGGTCCATCTTGAAGTCGGCTGTGTGGATCACCATCCCAACCGGCGTCTCGATAGCGAGGGCGGTGGTGTCGGGGATGCTGTGGGCGACGTGGATGAACTCGACCTTGAAGGGCCCGAGCTCGATCACATCGCCGGCCTTGATCTCGCGTAAATCGACCTGGTCGACGAGCTTGTGCTCTTTGAGCCGGTTCTTGATGAAGCCCAGCGTCAACCGGCTGCCGTAAATCGGGGCAGAGACCTTGGGCAGGATATAGGGAAGCGAGCCGACGTGGTCTTCATGGCCGTGCGTCAGGAGGAAGGCGAGCACCTTGTCCTTGCGCTCCACCAGATAGGTGACATCCGGCAGGACCAGGTCGACCCCCAGCATCTCCTCCTCGGGGAACATGAGGCCGGCGTCGATGACGACGATGTTGTCGTCGTACTCGAGCGCCATCATGTTGCGACCGATTTCGCCCAGACCCCCGAGGGGAATGGCGCGCAACCTGGGCTGCTTAGCCAAAAAGGGTGAGCTGCTCCTCCGGCTTGGCGACCGGTTCGGCGGCGGCGGCGACCACTTGACGCCGCTCCTCCATCCGGTCGAGGTGGGCCTTGACGGCCTTGAAGTCCTGCTCCAGCGGACCCATCAGAAAACTGTTATACAGGGCGGCCGCCGGATGATAGACGGGGATGTAGCTCACGCCGTCCTTTACCACCAATTTTCCATGCAGCCGGGAGATGGACTCATACCCTGGGAGCAAGCGCCCGAGGGCGTGCCGACCGAGCACGAGGACGACTTCCGGCTTGATGAGGCGCAGCTGCTGCTCGAGATACGGTGAGCAGGCCTCCGCTTCGGCCGGCAACGGATCCCGATTCCCGGGCGGACGGCATTTCAGAATGTTGGTGATGAAGACGTCGGCGCGCGACAGACCGATCCCGCGTAGCAACTGATCGAGCAGTTTGCCGGCCGCCCCGACGAACGGCTCGCCCTGCAGGTCCTCGTTCTGGCCCGGCGCCTCTCCCACGATCATGATGCGGGCATCGCCCGGGCCCACCCCCGGCACGGCGTTGGTCCGCGAGTGACCCAACGGACAGCGCCGGCAACCGTGAACCGCCGCGCTCAAGCTCGGCAGGTCGAGAAAATCCAAACCGGGGCCCATTGTATGCCGGGACCGATGCCCCGGCATACCAGATTTCCACAGGCCCTAATTCCTAGTTGCGGTTATCGCGTCCGCGGCCGCCGGCCCGGTCGAAATCGCGACGTGGGCCGCGGTCGCCACCACCCGGTCGGTACCCGCCGCCAGTCCCGCCGCCTTCGCGACGCGGGCCGCCCCGATCCCGCTCGGTCACGATCCAGTCGCCATTGGTGATGCCTTTGGCCTCTTGAAGCACGGCCTTGCGCGAGAGGTTCACGCGGCCCTGGCGATCGACCTCCGTCACTTTGACGTCGATCTCGTCGCCGACATTGACCGCGTCCTCGACGCGCTCGACTCGGTCCTCGGCCAGCTGGCTGATATGTACCAGCCCGTCCTGGTTGGGCAGGATCTGGACGAAGGCGCCGAAGGGCATGATGCGAACGACCTTGCCCCGGTAGTTCTTCCCGACCTCGACTTCGCCGGTCAGATCGCGGATCAGCTGCTCGGCCTTGGCGGCCGACTCACCGTTAACCGAGCCGATGATGACGCGGCCGTCATCCTCGATGTCGATGCTGGTGACACCCGAGTCTTCGATGATCTTGCGGATCATCTTGCCCCCGGGGCCGATCACTTCGCGAATCTTGTCGGGATGGATCTGCACCGTGACCATGCGCGGCGCGTACTCCGACATCGCAGCTCGCGGCTGGGCAAGCGTCGCGTCCATCTTGTCCATGATGAAAAATCGGCCATCCTTCGCTTGCTGGATGGCGCCGGCCATGGTGTCGATGCTGATGCCCTTGATCTTCATGTCCATCTGCATGGCGGTCACGCCCTTACGCGTCCCCGCCACCTTGAAGTCCATGTCACCCAGTGCATCTTCGACGCCCTGGATGTCGCTCAGAACGGCGACTTTCCCGTCGCCGGTGATCAAGCCCATGGCGATGCCAGCCACCTGACCCTTGGTCGGGACGCCGGCATCCATCATCGCCAGGCTTGACCCGCACACACTCGCCATCGAGGTCGAGCCGTTGGACGAGAGGATCTCGGTGACCAACCGGATCGTGTATGGGAATTCCTCCTCGGTCGGCACCACCGGCAGCAGCGCCCGCTCGGCGAGCGCGCCGTGGCCGATTTCGCGCCGGCCCGGCGAACGAAGCGGCCGTGCCTCACCGACGCTGTAGGGCGGGAAGTTGTAGTGATGCATGAAGCGCTTGAACTCTTCGAGGCCGAGCCCATCGAGCTTCTGCTTGTCACCGATCGAACCGAGCGTGACGATGCTGAGCGCCTGGGTCTGGCCCCGGGTGAACAGCGCCGATCCGTGCGTGCGCGGCAGAATGCCGACTTCGCAGGTGATCTGCCGGATTTCGGTCGTCTTGCGCCCGTCCGGTCGCACGCCCTCGTCGAGGATCTTGTTGCGGACGCGCTGCTTGACCTTGGCTTCGAAGCTCTTGGCCAGGTACGGCAGGCGGTCGGCGAACTGCGGGCCGAGCTCCGTCACGGTCTCTTTCTTCAGATCGTCGAGCGCAGACTCGCGGAGCGCCTTGTTGGGATTGAAGAGCGCCTGGTCGAGCCGTTCCGACAGGAACCGGTCGACCGCCTCGTCGACTTCCGGGTCCTTGGGGCTCTCCGTCACCGCGACCTTCGGCTTGCCGACTTCGCGGGCGAAGGCGTCCTGCATCTCGCAGATTCGGACGATTTCGCGATGCGCCATGCGAAGGGCCTCGACGATGGTCTCCTCGGGCACTTCTTTGGCTCCGGCCTCGACCATGATGATGGCCTCGCGGGTGCCGGCGACGACGAGGTCGAGTTTGCTCTCCGCCAGCCGGTTGATCGGCGGACCGACGACCAGCTGGTCATCGAGCATGCCGATGCGAACGGCCCCAATCGGACCCTGGAACGGGATCGGTGAGATCGAGAGCGCCAGCGACGCGCCGTTGATGGCCATGGTCGCCGGATCGGCATCCTGGTCCACCGAGAGTACGGTCGCGACGATCTGGACGTCGTTGCGGAAGTCCTTGGGGAACAGCGGCCGGATCGGTCGGTCGATCAGGCGGCTGTTGAGAACCGCCTGCTCGCTGGGACGGCCTTCACGCCGGATGAAGCCGCCTGGGATCTTGCCGGCGGCGTAGAGCTTCTCTTCGTAGTCACAGGTGAGCGGGAAAAAGTCGATCCCTTCCCGCGGCGTTGCCGACATCGTTGCCGTGACCAGCAACATGGTGTCGCCCATCCGGACAGTGACCGCACCGGATGCTTGCTGGGCGATGTGCCCCGTTTCGACCTTCAGGGTCCGTCCGCCGATTTCGAGCTCTGTCTGGGTTGCGGGATTTCCCGCATGTGTTTGGTTCACGATTCCTCCTGGGCCGCACATGGCGGCCGAATACTATTGGCAATCGGCCCAGGCAGATCTCGTCACTGGCGGGTTAGGGGTTGGGGTCCGAAGAAAAGGAACCCTTTCTCCGCGCACCAATCTCTAACCCTGCGCGATGCGGTCCCGCCCGGGCAGTCGGTGTCGCTCTAGGCCATCACCTCCGGAGCCCGAGCTTGGCGATAACCGCCCGATACCGGTCGATATCGGTCCGCTGCAGATAGTTCAGCAGGCGGCGGCGCTTGCCGACCAGCTGGAGCAGCCCGCGCCGCGAATTGTGGTCATGGGCGTGCGTTTTCAGGTGGTCGGTGAGGTGATTGATCCGTTCGCTGAAGATTGCGATCTGGACCTCGGATGACCCGGTGTCCTTCTCACTGAGGCGATTGGCGTCGATGACGCTCGCCTTGGTCGTTGTTGCCAGTCGCTGTACCTCCTAAGATCACCCGCCCGAGTGCCGTTGGCTAGTCGGACACTCGCGCTCGGTCAGGGGAGAGTATACCCGAAGGGCGCCAATCGATAACCTGGAGGGCGCCAGGGACGATCTCGAATACCGCGGGCGTGTGACCGACGAGCTCGCCGTCCGCTTCGACGCCGATCGGCTGCTCGCTATCGATCTCGACCCGGCGGGCGTGGCCGAACTCAACCTGGGCCAGCTGGCCATGGGTTCCTCGGTACAGCATGGGGAGGCTGCGGATGCCGAGCGTGCGGCTGACGTCACCAATCGTGACGACGTCGAAGAGGCCGTCATCGGGTTGAGCCTTGGGCGCGATCCACATCCCACCGCCAAGGTAGGACCCATTGGCGACGGCCACCGTACGGATGCGGCGGTTCAAGACCGGCCCGTCGTCGAGGCGAAGCTGGACCAGCGCGTTTCGATGTGTGAGCAGGCTGACCATAGCGCCGCCGAGAAAGTTGACCGTCCCACCCGCGACCGCGGGTCCCCGGGCCGCTCGCCGCACGACCTCCGCGCCAATGCCGGCATCCGCCACATTGATGAAATAGCGTCGGCCGGTCGAGGTTCCGACGCGACCGACGTCAATCAGGCGCCAGCGATCAATCCGAAGCCACGCGGCCACGTCCTCCGCCCGGCGCGGGCTTGCCAGGGTGCGTCGAAGGTCGGCGCCGGTCCCGCGTTGCAGGAATCCGACCCGGGGCGGGCTGCCGCTCGGTCGCCGAAGGAGGCCATTCACGACCTCGTGGGCCGTGCCGTCGCCGCCCACCGCGATCACCAGCCGATCGCCCGCCTGGGCGGCATAGTTGGCCGCATCACCACGCTGTTTCGTTTCGACCACATCGAAGGCCACGCCGGCGCAGGCTTCCGCACAACGTCGCCAGAAGCCGCCGGCCCGACCGCCACCGGCCGCCGGGTTGACGATGATCAGTGGCGGCGGCGTCTCGCTCACGTCCGGTCGGCAGCCGGGTCGATGCCAAGGATGCGCCTGGCGGCCGCAACGTCGCGTGACATCTGCTGCTGCAGCGCCGGCACCGAGGCGAACCGCTTTTCCGCGCGCAGCCGCTGCACGAACCATACGGTCAGCAACTTGTCGTAGACATCACCATCGAAATCGAGGATGAAGACCTCGACCGTGAGGCTGTTGCTGCCGAAGGTCGGCCGGAACCCGACACTCAGGGCACCGGCATAGGTCCGGCCCTCGATTTCGACCCGGACGGCGTAGATGCCGGTTGCCGGCAACAATTTGTTCGGGCTGATCCGCAGGTTGGCGGTTGGGAAGCCAAGCTCTCGTCCACGCTTGAGCCCATGCTCGACGGTGGAGCGAATGACGTAGTCCCGTCCCAGCAGCTGGGCCGCGGCCCGAACTTGGCCGAGCAGGACGAGGCGGCGGATCCGGGAGCTGCTGATCGGCGCTTTGCCGCGCGCCAGCGTCGGGGCGACCTCAACGGTAAAGTCGTGCCGGGTGCCCAGCCGGCGCAAGAACGCCGGGTCGCCGCGTTGTCCGTGCCCGAACCGGTGATTCTCCCCGATCACCATGCGCCGTACCTGGATGCCGCGCAAGAGCCGTTGCATGAACACCGCTGGGCTCAGGGCGGCGATCTGGGGCGTGAAGGGGATCACGACCAGGTGGTCGAGGCCGAGCTGATCGAGCAGCCAGGTTTTCTCCTCGAGCGTCGTGAGGTTCGCGGGGCAATTTTCGGGGTCCAGCACGCATCGCGGATGCGGCTCGAAGGTGACCACCACGCTGGCGGCGCCCGCCCGACGAGCGCCGGCAACCAAGGGCTTGAGCAACGCCTGATGGCCGCGATGCACACCGTCGAAGGTGCCCATCGTCATGTGACTCGGTCCAAGGAAGCCCGCCGCTGGGAAACCGAAGCTGACTTGCGTCATGAGGGAAAGACGGCGCGCGGCTGGATCCGCATGGTCGCGTCCGCCTCGCCCCAGGCCAGCAGGTCCCCGTCGGGACCGAGCAATCGGTAGCGACCAGCCGTGCTGTTCGGGGCGGGCACGGCGCGACCATTGCGAATTGCGGCAACCCCGGCGGCATCAAGCGCGATTGCAGGCCAGGTACGCAGCGGCAGGTCCATGGGCAGCAGCCAGCGCGTCCACCCCTCCCCCACCGCGGTTAGCGTCGCCAGCGGAACCGCATCACTAACGGTTAGCGGGCCGACCGCGGTGCGCGTGAGGCCCGAGAGGTAGGCGCCGCTTCCCAGGGCGGACCCGAGATCGTGGGCAAGGCTACGGACGTACATCCCGCGACCGGAGCTCACCTCGAGGCGAGCGACCGCCGAGCCGACGTCATAGTCGAGCAGGCGGATGGCATAGATCTCGACTGGCCGCGCGACGCGCTCGACCTGCTCGCCGCGACGAGCCTTTCGGTAGAGCGCTTCACCTCCTTGCTTCAGGGCGGAGTACAGCGGCGGGACCTGGTCGATGTGACCGGTGAAGGCCGGCAACGCGGCCTCGATGGTCGCCCGCGAGATGGCTGCCGGGTCACCGGCCGGGCGAATCGTGCCTTCGCGGTCACCCGTATCTGACGTAAAACCGAATGTGATGGTCGCCAGGTAGGTCTTCGGCCATTCGTGCACGAAGTCGGCCACGCGTGTGGCGGCATTGATCAAAATCGGCAGCACCCCGTCCGCCGCCGGGTCAAGCGTCCCGCCATGCCCGGCCTTGAGCACCCCCGGCAACTGGCGCAGGTTGCGCACGACAGCAAACGACGATGGCCCGACCGGCTTGTTGACATTCAGGATGCCGGAGGTCACTTAAGGTCGTTCATGCGAGCGCGCACGACGGCCAGCACCTTGGCCTCCGCGTCCTTGAGCGGCAGCGCCAGCTCGAGGCCGGCGGCCCGGCGGTGGCCACCGCCGCCGAACGTTGCGGCGAGCTCCGCGGCATCGACCTGGTCGCGGCTGCGGATGCTCACCTTGGTCAGCTGCGGTCCGACTTCCTTGAAGAGGATGGCGAGTTCCTGGCCGCGGACGGTGTTGAGCTGGTCGATCGCGCTATCGGCCTGGTCGGTCGAGGCACCGCTGTCGCGCAGCCCGGCCTGGCTGATCGAACCCCAGACCAGGCGGTCGCCGAACTCGTAGTGCAACCCCTGCAGGATCCGCCCCTGCATCCGCAGCCCCGATGCCGGTCGGCTCTTGAAGAGGCCGCGAGCGATCGTGACCGGGTCGGCGCCGAGCTGAACTAGCTCAGCGGCGGCGCGGAGCGCGTGCGCCGAAGTGTTGTCGTGGCGGAAACCACCCGTATCAGAAAGGATGGTCGCGTACAGGCATGAGGCGGCCCCTGCCGGGATGTGGAGCTTCCAGGCCTTGAGCAGGTCGTAGACCAGCTCGCCCGTCGAGGCGGCATCGGTCAGGACCAGGTTGATGGTGCCGAACTGGGCATTCGTGACGTGGTGGTCGACGTTGACGACCACCCTCGCCTGAGTCACCACCGGCTCGTAGCTGCCGGCGCGCGACGCATCGCTGGAGTCGAAGATGAAAACCGGGGTTCCCGCCGGCGGTGCCTGCCGGTTGACGCGCTCGATGCCGGGCAGAAACCACCAGGCAGCCGGTACCGGCGGCGAAGAGAGCACGGGCACTGATTTTCCGATCGGCTCGAGCGTGAGCGCAAGGGCGAGCGCGGAACCGAGCGTGTCGCCATCCGCATCCTTATGCGTGACGGCCGTCACCACCGGAGCGTTGTCGATCACCTGCCAGATCCGGGGCGCCAGCTCGGCCACCTCGGGGCGCGGTGGAGCGAGTTCAGGTGCCGGCGTTTGACTCCCCTTGCTCGACTTCACGTAGGAGCTGGCTGACGCGGACGCTGTAGGCCACTCCCTGGTCGAGCTCGAAACGCAGATCGGGGGCGAACCGGAGATTCGATAGGCGTGACCCGAGTTCGCGCCGGATGAAGCCTTTGGCATGATCGAGGCCGTCGATCGCTGCCGCCCTGGCGTCGTCTTCCCCCACCACGCTCACCTTGACGGTCGCGTTCCGAAGGTCGGGGCTCAGCTTGACGTCGGTGATCGTGGCCATCCCGATCCGAGGGTCTTTGAGGTCACGGATGATGATTTGACTGATTTCCTCGCGCAACTGTGCAGCGACACGTTCAACTCTGTGAGTGCCCATGTGCTCATTGTATGAAGCGGTCACTCACCCTCCCCGCTTGCGGGGAGGGCAAGGGTGGGGGCGCAAATGTCAGGTTCTCCTGTCGAGTCGCTCCAGGACCGGGGCCAGGGCCTCGATCGATCCTTCGCTGATCGGATCGATGACCAGCTGCACGTGGCCGATTCCCTCGCGCGCGTAGGCGCGCAGGGCTTCCGCCATATCGTCGGTGCTCCCTGTGAGCGGCGTCACCTGGTCCGATGGATCAGCCTCGCGGCGGCCCGTGGCTCCGGGTAGACGAACCATGACGGCAACCGTGCGTTCCACGTCGCCCGGCTTGCGTCCCGCCGCTGTGCAGGCAGCATCGACTTTCGCTCGAAGAGCCTTGACGCCTTCCGGTCGGTTCCCTGTCCAGCTATACCACGCATTCCAACTGTCGACGTAGGGCATGGTCAGCGCCAGCATCCGCTCGCCGATGGACCCAACCATCAGTGGTGGTCCGCCGGGGCGCGGTCGCGGCACCAGCTCGCAATCGCGAGCCGTATAGAACTCACCCGCGAAGTCGACCTTGCCGTCGCGGAGCAGCGATCGAATGATGGTGAAGGCCTCGGCGAATCGAGCCACCCGCCGGTCGAAGGGAAAGCCGTAGGCGCGATATTCGGTCTCGTTCCAGCCCGCGCCTAACCCAAGGATCAGGCGTCCGCCGCTGATCTCATCGACCGTACCGGCCAGCTTGGCGAGCATCGTCGGATTGTGAAAGCTGGTGCAGGCAACCAGTGGCCCGATCGCAATCCGGCTGGTGGCGGCGGCGAGGCCGGCCAGCGTCGTCCACGCTTCCCACGGACCCCTAGCCCCGTTGACCTCGTCGCGATACAGAAGGTGGTCGCCCACCCAGACCGAATCGAAACCGACCTGCTCGCCCAATCGCGTCATGGCGACGAGCTCGGGCCAGCGGACTAGCCGCTCCACCTCGGGCAGCTGGAAGCCGACCTTGAGTGGGCGCGTCGGATTAGGCCTGTTTGACCTGGTAGGACTCGATGACGTCGCCTTCCTGGAAGTCCTGGTAGCCCTCGATCCGGATACCGCACTCCAACCCGGCGATGACTTCCTTGACGTCGTCCTTGAAGCGCTTCAGACCGGTGATCTGGCCCTCGTGGATCGGCTTGTTGTCACGCAATAGTTTCGCGGTCGAGCCGCTCGTGATCTTGCCGTCCTGCACCCGCGAGCCGGCGATGATGCCGAGCTTCGGGATCTTGATTGGGGTCAGTACATCGGCGCGGCCTTCCCAGATCTGGACGAAGGTCGGCTCGTAGAGACCCTTGATCGCGCGCTCGATGTCATTGGTGACGTTGTAGACGACGTCGTAGCTGCGGATGTCGACCTTCTCCCGCTCGGCGGCTTTCTGGCCCAAGGCATCCGGCTTGACGTTGAAGGCGATGACGATCGCGTTCGACACAGCGGCCAGCAGGATGTCCGACTCGGTCACCGGACCGACGCCCTCGAAGACGATCTTGATCTGAACCTGCGGATCCTGAATCTTCAACAGCGAGCCCTTCAGCGCCTCGACCGAGCCGTTGCTGTCGGCTTTGAGCACGAGGTTGAGGTCCTTGACCGCCCCCTTCCCGAACGAGGCGGAGAGGTCGGCCAGGGTGACGCGCCGCGCCTGCGCCAGTGTCGCGACGCGATACTGCTCAGCCCGCTGGCCGGCAATGGTCCGCGCCACTTTCTCGCTCGAGACCACCTGGAAGATGTCGCCTGCGGTCGGCACATCGGGCAGGCCGGTGACGACCGCCGGGGTCGCAGGTCCCGCGTCCTTCATCTTGCGGCCGCGGTCGTCGAGCAACGCGCGCACTTTGCCGAAAATGTGACCGACCACGAGGTTGTCCCCAATGTGCAGCGTGCCACTCTGCACCAGCACCGTTGCGACCGCGCCACGACCTTTCTCGAGGTGGGCGTCGATCACGGTACCGGCAGCGAGCTTGGCCGGGTTGGCCTTGAGGTCCTGCAGGTCGGCGACCAGCAGGATCATCTCGAGCAATTCGGAGATCCCCGTCTTCTGCTTGGCGGAGACAGGCACCATGACGGTCTGCCCGCCCCAATCCTCGGGAATGAGGCCCTGCTCGGAGAGGCCTTGCTTGACCCGGTCCGGGTTGGCTCCCTCTTTGTCGATCTTGTTGATCGCGACCACGATCGGCACCTGGGCCGCCTTTACGTGCGAGATGGCCTCGATCGTTTGCGGCATAACGCCGTCGTCGGCAGCCACCACCAGGACCGCGACGTCGGTGACCTGGGCGCCGCGGGCGCGCATGGCGGTGAACGCCTCGTGGCCCGGTGTGTCCAGGAAGACGATGCGCCGTCCTTTCTCCTCGACAACGTAGGCGCCGATGCTTTGGGTGATGCCACCGGCCTCGCCCACCGCAACCTTGGTTTCCCGGATGGCGTCGAGCAGCGAAGTCTTGCCATGGTCGACGTGGCCCATGACGGCGACCACCGGCGGCCGCGTCTTCAGGTTCTCCGCCGTTTCGCCGTCGACGCTGAAGAGCTCCGAGCGGGTCATGAGCTTGACCTGGGTGCCCTCGCCCTCGCCGACGGCCTCTTCCGCGATTGCGGAATCCATCGCCATCGGGGTGGCCGTGATGCCGAAGCTGCCGGCGACGAGGTAGGCCGTGTCGAAGTCGATCTGCTGGTTGATGTTCGCCATCACGCCGTTCTTCATCAGCTCTTTGATGATGTCGACGGTCTTGACGTCGAGGTACTCGGCCAGCTCCTTGACCGACAGGGTAGGCGGTAGCTCAACCTTGCCCTCCGTCACCTTCGGCTTGGCATCGGCGGCCTGGCCGCCGGGCGCGAACTGGGTGCGCACGGACGCCTCCTGCTCCGGGGTCAGCACCGCCATCGCGTGGCGGGGTGCGTGCCGCTGCGGGCGCAGGAAATCCAGAATCTGCCGGGCCTCGACGTTGAGGTCACGGGCGAGCTGTTGAACCTTGATACCGCGAGTTGTAGTAGCTATCTGTGGTCTATCCTCCGCAATTCAACTGGCAATGATAACCTGCGCGTCGCCAGCGGGCGCGCTTAGACCAGTATTCCCTGCCGGAGCCGCTCCCAATCTTGGGCTGAAGTGCGGAGTTCGAGCGCGCGGTCCAGCGCCCGTCGCTTCTCCGCCAGCGCCCAGCAGGCGGGATCCCGACAGAGATAGGCGCTTCGACCGGTCACCCGCGGCGGGTCGGTAACGAGCTGGCCGTCGATCACCGCCAGCCGGTGGAGCGACGACCGCGGCTTGACCTGGCGGCAGCCGATGCAGGTGCGCTGCGGCTCAGCTCGCAA
>Ga0209009_1000109_pt1 | contig 35040 bp, 36 predicted proteins | sample BlaSpr_A8_OM3_M2_FD_187979 | JGI IMG/M metagenome (GOLD analysis project Ga0209009, IMG submission 187979) | Forest soil microbial communities from Thunder Bay, Ontario, Canada - Black Spruce, Ontario site 2_A8_OM3_M2 (SPAdes) (version 2) | ecosystem: Environmental > Terrestrial > Soil > Boreal... | reverse complement strand
TCAATCCTGTCAATCCTGTCAATCCTGTCAATCCTGTCAATCCTGTCAATTCTTCTTCTCCGGGGGGAGGATCATCTTCACCTTCCTGACGTTCGTGGGCGTGGCTTCCTCGATCACGAAGTCGGCCTTGCGCCCCTTCCACCGTTCTCCCTTGCGCGGGATCCGGCCGAAGCGGAGCATCAGGTGCCCGGCGATCGTCTCGGCTTCCTCGCGGGGAAGGACCAGGCCGAACTGCTCCTCGAGGTCGTCGAGCCGGAAGCTCCCGTCGAGAAGATACTCCCGCTCTCCGGCGGCGACGAAGCCCGGCGTTTCTTCCTCATCGAACTCGTCCTGGATCGGCCCGAAGATCTCCTCGATCGCGTCCTCGATGGTGACGATGCCGGCCGTCCCTCCGAACTCGTCCACCACGATCGCCATGTGGGTCCGCCGCCGGCGCATCTCCCGGAAGACGTCCTCGGCCCGCTTGAACTCGGGCACGAGAAAGGGCTGGTCCACGTATTGATCGAGCCGGAAGTTCTTCTCTTCTTCGTCGGTCAGCGCGAACAGGTCCTTGGCGTGGAGGATCCCGACGATGTTGTCGAGCGTCCCCCGGTAGATCGGAAGACGGGAGACCTTGTGCTCACGCAGGACGAGACGCAGGTCGGAGTATTTCGCCGTCTCGGGCAGGGCGATCACGCGCGTCCGCGGCGTCATGGTGTCCCGGGCGGTCTTGTCGCCGAATTCCAGGACCTTGTGGAGAAGCCTTCGTTCCTCTCCATGGATGACGCCTTCGTCGGCCCCGAGGTTGATGACGCTCTTCATTTCCTCCTCGGTCAGGGCGGGCGTCTTCTCGGGGATGCGGAGAAACCGCAGCGCCCGGGTCGTGATCTGGACGCAGAGCGTCGCAATCGGAGCGAGCAGCTTCATCGTCCAGGACAGGGGGATGGCAACGGCCCGCGAGATGGCGACCGGCGACGCCGCCCCGATCGCTTTGGGCGTCATCTCGGCGAAAACGAACAGCGTCAGCGTGGAGAAGAGGATCGCGACCGGCACGCCATAAGAGTCGCCAAGCCATCCTGTCGCGATCACTGTCGCGAGGGCCGACGCGGAGCTGACGAAGAGGTTCTGGCCGATGAGGATCGTGGCGAGGAGCCGGTTCCGGTTGGCTTTCAACTCTCGAATGATCGTCGCGCGCCGGTCTCCCTTTTCGCGCAGGCGCTGCAGGTCGATGCGCCCCAGGGACACAAGGGCCGTTTCGGCGCCGGCGAAGAAAGCCGAGAAGGCGAGCGAGAACAGGAAGAGAACGAGGAACAGAACCGTCCGAGCGTCCATTTTCAGCGATCCTTTCTCATGACACCCGCGGACGCGAGCCGGGAGAGCGCCCAGGACGAGGCGTCGGACAGGCCCGCCTCGGAGAGTCCGGCCGCGCGCCGGAGAGCGGGCTCGCTCGAGAGATCTGCGCAGGCGCCCGCCGATGCGGCGGCATTGCGTTGCACGCCGCGCCGGCCCGCACGGTTCAAAGCGGTGGCCCCGTAGCGGCGGCGCCACTCTCCCGGTCCCATCTCGAGCCACTCCGACCGGGCCGGCGGCGGGTCCCCGGCTGCCGGCAGGACGGGGCCGTTCCACGGGCACACGTCCTGGCACACGTCGCAGCCGAAGACGCGAGGGCCCATCTTCTCCTTGACGGCGTCGGGGATCGGCCCCCGGTGCTCGATCGTCCAGTAGGCGATGCATCGCGCGGCATCGAGAAAACCGGGCTCGACGAAGGCGCCGGTCGGGCACATCTGGAGGCAGCGCACGCACGAACCGCACCGCTCGGCGACCGGCTCGTCGGGCGGCAGATCGAGGTCGGTCAGGATCTCGACGAGGAGGAGGTATGAACCGTGCTCCGGATCGATCAGGCAGCCGTTCTTTCCGATCCAGCCGAGCCCGGCGGCGGCGGCGAAAGAGCGTTCGGAGAGCGGCGTCGAGTCCACGCAGACACGGTAGCGGAAATTCCCCAGCCGCCCCGCCGCAGCCCGGGCAACCCGCTCGGCGCGCTGGCGCAGAGTGCCGTGGTAGTCCGCGCCGGAAGCGTACCGGGCGACGGTCGCTCCGTCGGAAGCCACGAGCGGGCGGGGAGAGTGGCTCGCCGCAAGGCAGACGATCGAGCGAGCGCCCGGAAGGAGCCGCTCCGGCAAGAAGCGGACCTCTTGCGTCGTCTCCAGGTACTTCATCCCGGCGTGATGGCCCGCCTCAATCCAGCTGCGGAAGCTCTCGAACCGTTCGGGGACGGCGGCCCGCGCGACTCCGACGCGGGCGAAGGACTCCAGGCCGGCCTCTTCCCGAAAGACGGATGCGGCGAGCAGGCGATCGGGAACGCTCACGCGGCTGGCCTTACTGCGCGCGCGGAGAAACAACCCATCTCCGCGCCATGCTAGCATCGGGCGCCCGGGGGTTTCGGAGACCGTGGGGTCGCCCGAATAGATCCGAACAGAGGAGAGATCGGGGAGCATGCCCGAACGCCGCTTCTCAACCCGCGTCCTCGCGGTCGCGGGGGCGGCTCTGCTGCTCTACTTGCTCGCGCGGATCGTCCATCCCTTCTTCGGGCCGATCCTCTGGGCCCTCCTCCTCGCGTTTCTGCTCTTTCCGGTCAACCGGTGGCTTCGCCGGAAGATGCGGGGTCGCAAGGGCGCCGCGGCGCTCCTTCTGACTGTCGCGGTGACTCTGGGCATCGTGATTCCGGCGTCCCTGCTGATGCTCGTGTTCGTGCGGCAGGCCGGCGATCTGCTGACCCGGGTCTCGGACCTCGCCACCCGCTATCAGATCGAGCGCCCCCAGGATCTCCTGAAGATCCCCGCCCTCGGCCGGATCGTCAAGTGGATCGACGAGAGGACGCCGCTCGCCGCCGCGGAGCTCCAGCAGTGGCTCATCAACGCGGCGAGAAACGCCCTCGAGCTCGCGGTCTCCGGCGGGCGCCAGGTTCTGCTCGGGGCCGTCGGCGCGGTCATCGGGCTACTCCTGATGCTCTTCATTCTCTACTTCTACTTCCGCGACGGGGACGACATGGCGCTTCGAATGCTGCGCCTCGTTCCTCTCGAGGACTCACGCAAGCGCCGATTGATCGAGCACCTCTCGGCCGTCATGAAGGCCGTCGTCTTCGGCGCCCTGGCGACCGCGCTCGTGCAGGGCGCTCTCGTGGGGCTCGCCTTCGGGGTCTCGGGCCTCCCCTCGCCCGTCGTCTTCGGGTTCCTGACGGCGCTCGCCGCGTTGCTTCCCGTCGCGGGCACGGCGCTCGTCTGGGCTCCGGCGACGGTTGCGCTCTATGCCACGGGGAGGCCGGGCTGGGCGCTCTTCATGCTCCTGTGGGGCGCCGTCCTCGTCGGCTCGGTGGACAACTTCCTGCGGCCGCGCCTGATCTCCGGCCGCGCGCAGATCTCCACACTCCCGGTCTTCTTCGGCGTCCTGGGCGGAATGGCCGCCTTCGGGCCGATCGGCCTCTTCGTCGGCCCCCTCGTCATCGCGCTCGCGCTCGCCCTCCTTGGATTCGCCGAGGAAGCGGTCGAGAATCCGGACTCACGCGCCTAGACCCTCGACTCTCGACTAATTTCCGATCCAGTCAGCCACGAAGATGTTGGTCTCGCGCGGCTGCTTGCCGTTGCGGTTGGAGGCGAAAACGAGCCGGGTGCCGTCGGAGTTGAACATCGGGAAGCCGTCGAACTCGGGAGAGAAGGTCACGCGCGTCGGGTTGGTCCCGTCGGCGTTGACGACGTAGAGCTCGAAGTCGCGCCCCTTCGAGTCGCCTGCGTTGGACGAGTAGATGATGCGCTTGCCGTCCGGGAAGAAGTAAGGAGCGAAATTCGCCGCGCCGTTCGACGTCACCGCGTGGTCGCCGGAGCCGTCGGCGTTCATGACCCGGATCTCGAGCCCCTTCGGAGCGTACGACCCGCGTGCCAAGTTCTCGCGGTTGAGCGCCAGGTCTTCCGGTGTCTTCGGATGGTCCGCGCGGTAGACGATTTTCCTCCCGTCGTAGGAATAGAAAGGGCCGCCGTCGTAGCCGGGCGTGCGCGTCAGACGCGTGACGCCGGAGCCGTCGGCGTTCATGGAATAGATCTCGAGGTCGCCGTCGCGAGCCGAGGTGAATACGATCTTCCTGCCGTCGCGGGAGACCGTGGCCTCGGCGTCGTAGGCGGGCGACGAGAAGAGGGCGCGGAGATCGCTGCCGTCGGGCTTCGCGGTGTAGATGTCGTAATCGTCGAGAGCCCAGACGTAGCCGCGCGAGCGGTCGGGCGGCGGCGGGCACGCTTCGCCGGCCCGGAAGGTTGAGCCGTAGAGGATGCGTTCGCCCGACGGGAAGAAGTAGGAGCAGGTGGTCTTCCCTTTCCCGTTGGAGACCATCCGCTTGTGCGACCCATCCGCGTTCATGACGAAGATCTGGTCGCAAGGGAGACGGCCTTCATCGTTGGACTGGAAAATGATCTTCGTGCCGTCGGCGGACCAGTAGGCCTCTGCGTTCTGGCCCCCGAAGGTGAGCTGGCGGACGTTGGCGAGGAACTTCTCTTCGCCCGGCGCCAGGAGCGAGGGCGACCCCGACGAAGGCACGGCCGCGACCGCGGCCGGAGATCGGGCGGGCGGCGAACAGGCGGCCGCGACGGCGACCGCCGCCAGGAACACGACCGGCCGGAGCTTTCGGCCGCAGGCATTCGTTTCTCGAATCCCCTCACCCCAACCGGCCGCCCGTTTCGCGGGAGACGTGGCCTGCGGCCACGGCCGGCGCGGAAGTGAAGCGAGGGGAGACTCCTCGCACTCCCTCTCTCCCGCCGGGAGAGGGAGAAGAGCGGGGGCCGAGAGAGTCAAAACCGGGATTCGGCTCCCGGGAGCCTTCTTGAGGACCAATCTCGCAAAGCCACAGACGCCCTTTCTTGGCAACCTTCCGGCCTGCCTCCTACCGCGCCGGCGCGACCACGGCGCCCTGAATGACGATCTCGACGCGCCGGTTCTGCGCCTTGCCGCTCGCCGTGGCGTTGGAGGCGACCGGACGTGTCTTGCCATACCCCTGGCTCTCGATCCGGTCGGCAGAAACGCCTCCGGCGATCAGGATCGAGCGCACGGATTCGGCCCGCAGTCGCGACAGCTTCAGGTTGTAATCGTCGGTGCCGGTGGAGTCGGTATGTCCCTCCACCAGCACGCGGCGGTTCCCGACGGTGGCCAGCGCCTTCGCGACCTCCGCCAGCCTCTCTCGCATCGCTGCCTTGACCTCGGCCTTGTTGACGTCGAAGTAGATGCTCCCCGGCAGCGTCACGATGAGGCCGCGGGCCTCCTCGCGGACCTGCCCGAGTTGTGACAGTGTTGTCTTGAGCGCATCCTCGGCCTCTTGCTGACCGGCGCGCGCCTTCGCGAGCTCGGCGGCCCGCGCCTCGTCGCCCCTGCGCTGCTCCTCCAGCCGCTGGCGCTCGAGCTCCGCAGCCTTCTGGGCCTCCTCCGCGGCCTTGCGCGTCGCATCGAGGTCGGCCTTCATCTTCTCGAGCTCGGCCGCGACGCGGTCCCTCTCGACCTGAGTGCGCGCGGTTGCTTCCTGTTCGGCCCTCGCGCGCTCGGCCTGGAGCCTGGCCTCGCTCTCGGAGCGCAGCCGCTCCCTTTCCCGGGCCTCGGCCTCGCGACGGGCGAGCTCCTCTTCGGTCCGGCGCCGCTCCTCGGCCGCGCGCACCTCGATCTCGGCCGCCCGCTTCTCAGCTTCCGTGCGCGCCCGGGCCTGGAGCATCGCGATCTCGGCCTCGCGGACGGCGAGCTCGGCCCGCTGCCGGCGTTCCGTCTCGCGGGAGACCATTTCCTGCGCGGCGGCGGCTTCCGAGAGGTATTGGGCCTGCCGCGCCTCCGCCTGCGCCAGGCGGGCCCAGTGGGCCGCGGCGACGGCGTCTTTCTGCTTGCTCCAGGTGCTCTGGGCGACGTTCAAGTGAGCCGAGGCTGCATCGTACTCGCGCGTCGCGCGCTGGTCGGCCCCCGCGTTCTTGGCGTCCTGCAGGGCGAGTCTCGCCTCCGCGATGTCGCGCGGGGGGGGGCCCGCCGAGCAGGAAAGAAGGATCGTCGTGAGAGCGGCCGTCACGAGGCCGCCGGCGAGTTTTCTTGTTCTCATGGCCGCGCCCTTTCCTGCAGTTGTCTGGCCTTCGACTCGAGCTCATCGGCCTGGCGGCGCAACTCCGCCGCCTGCTTCTTGAGCTTCTCGGCGTTGGATCGGGCTTCGGCCGCCACGGCGTAGGCCTTCGCCTCCTCGAGCAGCCGGCGGGACTCGTCGTTGTCTCCCCGGGTCGAAGCTTGCCGGGCGGCCGCCAGCGCCTTCTGCGCCCGGTCCAGGAGATCCGCGGCGCTGTCCGCGGCGCCCGCGTTCTCTGCGCTTCGGATCGAAGCTTCGACTTCCGTCATCTGGCCCGAGGCGACCGGCGGCCCGCTCGAAGCACATCCGGAAACCAGGGGAGCCAGGGCGCACAGCAGAGCGATTGTTTTTTTCATCTAACGACTCCTTCGCGTGCTCAAGTCTATAAGAGTTGACTCGTCTTTCCTTGCATCAAGAGTGCCAGCCGAGATTCGGCCGCAGGCACTTGCTTCGCGAGTCCCCTCACCCCAACCGGCAGCCCGCTTCGCGGGAGACGTGGCCTGCGGCCGCGGCCGGCAGAGAAGTGAAGCGAGGGGAGACCCCTCGCACTCCCCCTCTCCCGCCGGGAGAGGCAGAAGGGCGGCAGCCGAGAGAGTTAAAACCGGACCAGGCCCCCGAGGCCATTGAAAGTCGCGCAGAACCGCTCCACACTCCTTTTCAGCACCCTGCTAAGCTCTTTTTCCGTGGCCCCCGAGCGTGACCTGGCGAGCGACCTGGCGCAGGTGATCCGTGCCGCGGTCGCGGAGGCCTCTCCATCGGCCCCGCCACAGCCGGCGGCCGACACAAGTCTCGAGCATGGCGAGGACGTCCGCGTTAGCCTGACCCGCGCGCTCGAGTACGTCACCCCCACCATCCCGCCCGCCGTTCGCCTTTCTCGCTCCAAGAGGTTCCTGCTGAGGGCGTTGCGGTTCCTCTGGAGGGACCAGGCGTCCTTCAACGCGCTCCTCCTCGAGGCCGGAAACGCACTGGCCAATCGCGTGGATGCCGCCTGGCACAAGCTCAAAGGCGAGATCGACGCCGAAAGGGAGGTCCGACAACGTGACCTCGCCGCGTCGAAAGGAGAGACGGCGCGGATCGAGGAAGAGATCAGTCGCGCGCTCGCGGAGCGGGATCGCCGCCTCGCCATCCAGTACGGGAGGATCTCGCTGCTCGAAGCCGGCGGAGCTCGCACCGGCGCCGAAGAGCCGGCGGGCGCAGCCACGGCCGCGATTCCGGCCGGCGTTTACAGTCTCTTCGAGGAGCAATTTCGGGGGAGCCCCGACGAGATCGCCGCGAAACAGCGCGGCTATCTTTCGTTACTTGGCGATCTGCCGGGGCCCGTCCTGGATGTGGGCTGCGGAAGAGGTGGGCTGCTGCGACTGCTGGCGGCGGAAGGCATCCCGGCCTCCGGCGTCGAGATCAATCCGATCGCGGCCGCGGCCTGTCGAGAGGACGGCCTGGATGTCCTGCAGGGCGATGGTCTCGTGTCCCTTTCCGCCAGGCCGCCCGGGAGCCTCGGAGCCGTGGTCGCCCTGCAGGTGGTCGAGCATTGGGACGCCGCCACGACGTTCGCTTTCCTGAGGCAGGCTCGTCGTGCCCTGGCTGCCGGCGGCGTGTTGATCGCCGAGACGATCAACACCGACTCGCTGTCGGCCTTGAAGGCCTTTTTCCTCGACCCCTCCCACGTGCGGCCGGTGCCGGCCGACGCGCTGCGGTTCCTGGCGGAAGCTGCCGGTTTCGTCGAAACCCGTATCGAGTACCTCGCGCCCCTGCCCGCCGGCGAGCGGCTCGAAGAGGCATCCACCAACGACGCGAAACTGAACCGCCTGCTCTTCGGTCCCCAGGACTACGCCCTCATCGCGCGCGCCCCCGAGTCGGACGTAAAGCGTGAAACGTAAAACGTGAAACGTGGCACGAACCGGTCCCGGATTCTTTTTACGATTTACGTTTAACGTTTGACGGACATGAGGACGCCTCGGGTTCTCGTTCTCGCGGTTCAGTCGCCGTTCTCGGACGGAGGCGCGGAGCGCCACGTGCGGCGGCTGACGGAGGAACTCAAGGCGCGCGGCTTCGAGGCAGACCTCGTGACCATGCCGCTGATCGAAAGGCATCGTTTCGACCTCATCCGGAGCGCTCTCGCCTGGCGCGGCCTCGATCTGACGGAAGTCGCGGGCCGTCCCGTCGATGCCGTCATCGCGACCCGGTTCCCGAGCTACGCGGCGCGCCACCACAACAAGGTCGTCTGGCTCATCCATCAGTATCGCCAGGCTTACGACCAGTTCGGCACGCCCTACAGCGATTTCACCGCCTCGCGCGAGGACCGACGCGCGCGAGAGGCGATTACCGAGATCGATCGCGTGGCTCTGACCGAGGCGAGGCGCGTCTTCGCCAATTCCGAGACCGTGGCCGCCCGTCTCCGGAAGTTCAACGGGATCGCGAGCGAGCCTCTGTACCATCCGCCTCCGCTGTTCGGCCGCTACCGGTCGGGACCGGCAGGCGACTACGCGCTGACCGTCGGCCGCCTGGACGCCTGGAAGCGTGCAGACCTGCCAATCGCCGCGCTCGCACACGCCCCTCGCGCGCGGCTGGTCGTCGTCGGTTGCGGGCCGGAGGAGGAGCGGCTGCGCCGGCTGGCGAGGAAGCTCGACGTCTCCGACCGAGTCCGGTTCGTGCCGCAAGTGGACGAGGAGGGACTGCTCGATCTCTACGCCCGCGCGCGCCTCGTCGTCGTGACGCCGGTCGGAGAGGACCTCGGGTACGTCCCGCTCGAGGCCTTCCTGTCCGGAAAGGCCGTCCTGACGACCGATGACGCGGGCGGGCCCCTGGAATTCGTGCGCGACGGCGAGACGGGTTTCGTAGTCCCCGCGCGTGCCGAGGCGCTCGGAGCGGCGCTCCGGATCGCCTGGGAGAAGCCCGAGGCGCTTGCGAAGATGGGTGAGAAGGGACGCCGGAGCCTCTCTCGGTTGAGCTGGGACTCGACGGTCTCGACACTGCTCGCCGCGGCGGGCCTTTCCGCATGAGCCCCCTCGAAGAAGTTCTCCGACAACTCTCGCGCGAGGACGGCCGCCAGCTCGGGGAGATCGGCCTGCGCCCCGGGGACGCAAAATGGATCGCGGAGCATGCCGAAACGATCGCGAGCCTGGCCGGCGGGAAAGGCCCCTGGCGGCGAAGCCGCGGCGTCCTCTACCGGCTGGCGCGGCTGGCGCGCAGGGCGGCGCGGACGGTGAGGTAGCCGGCGAGGATCCCGTCCTCGAAGTTGAATCCGGGGTGGACCGCCAGCACCGGATGGTCGTGCGGCTGCAAGAGATCGTCATCCGGGATCCCGGGGGCAATGCGCGACGCGAGCTCGAGGAGCCGCCGTCGCTGCGACCCGATCATTTCGTCCAGAAGCCTCTCGATCTGCGGAGCGGACGGATTCATCGCGAACGAATATAACGCCGGGAGGCAACAAAAAAGGCCCCGCGAGGGGCCTTTTCCTGGATCGAAGGAAGCGATCCTTACATTTTCTTGGGAGCGGTGCTGGTTGTCGTCGTCGTCGCCGTCGAGGTGGTCGTCGTCGAAGGCGCCGCCATGGTTCCGGTGGTCTCGGTGGTCGTCATGGTCGTGCCGGTCGTGCCGGTGTCGGTCGTGGTAGTTGTCGTGGAGGTGGCTGTGGTCCCGGTCTCCTGAACAACCGCTGGCTGCTGTTCCGTTGTGGTAGTGGTGGTCTCCTCTTTCTTCTGGCAACCGGTGACGAGCGCCGTCCCGAACACGGCAACCAGGCCCAAGGTCACGAGCTTCTTCATATCCCTCATCTCCTTTTTCTTTCTTGGCTCCCCAATTCGCGAAAAATAATCCCGTCAGGGGAAAGCAAGCCGCATCATATCGCATCAGCCGGGCCTGTCAACAGCCTCGACGGGGGGCCTTTCCGCGGCTATCCTTCGGGGCGGGGGCGGCCCGACGGCCGAGCTCCAACGGAGGCAATAGACCGTGTTCGAGGGGCTGGGCGACCGCATCCAGGGCGTCTTCAAGGAGCTTCGCGGCGAAGGGCATCTGACCGAGTACCACCTGGAATCCGCTCTCCGGCAGATCCGCCTTTCCCTGCTCGAGGCCGATGTCGCCCTTCCGGTCGTCAAGCAGTTCACGGAGCGCGTCAAGGAGAAGGCGGTCGGCGGGAAAGTGATGCAGAAGCTCTCGCCCGCCCAGGAGGTGACGCGGATCGTCCGCGACGAGCTGATGGCTCTGCTCGGCGGTGAGGCCGCCAACCTCGACCTTTCCGGCCGGCCGGCGGTCCTGGCGCTCGTCGGGCTGCAGGGCTCGGGCAAGACGACCTCGGCCGCCAAGCTCGCTCTTCACCTGAAGTCGCGCGGCCGCTACCCCCTGCTCGTGGCGGCGGACCTCTCGCGGCCCGCGGCGGTCTCCCAGTTGCGGACGCTTGGCCGGCAGGTCGGCATTCCCGTTTTCTCTCCGGAGAACGCGCGAGACCCCGTGGCTGTCGCGCGGGAGGGAGTCCGGGAGGCGAAGCTGACCGGACGCGACACGGTCCTGGTCGACACGGCCGGCCGTCTTCACATCGACGAGGAGCTCATGCGGGAGATCCGCACGGTCGTGGACGCGATCTCTCCCGGAGAGATCCTCTTCGTCGCCGATGCGATGACCGGGCAGGACGCGGTGCGGTCCGCCGCCGGGTTTGCCGCGGTTCTCCCGCTGACCGGCGTCATCCTGACGAAGACGGATGGTGATGCGCGCGGGGGCGCCGCCCTGTCGGTCGTATCGACCGTCAAGGCGCCGATCAAGTTCGTCGGCGTGGGAGAAAAGCCCGAGGACTTCGAGTCCTTTCATCCAGACCGGATGGCGTCCCGTATTTTGGGGCTGGGAGACGTGCTGACCCTGATCGAGAAGGTCGAGGCGCAGGTGGACGAGTCGGCCGCCCGGCGTCTGGCGGAACGCTCGGGCGCGGGAGAGTTCACCCTCGAGGACTTGCGCGACCAGCTCGCCTCGGTCAAGAAGATGGGCCCCCTGTCGAACCTGCTCGACCTGCTCCCCAAGGGGGGAGCCTTCCGCGGCCTCTCCGAACCGGGCAAGGTGGACGAGAAATCGCTCGTGCGAGTGACCGCGATCATCGATTCGATGACCCGCGAGGAACGCCAGTATCCCCAGATCCTGAACGGCTCGCGCAAGAAGCGCATCGCTTCGGGCTCGGGAACCGCCGTGTCGGAGATCAACCGCCTGATCAAGCAATACCAGCAGATGCGCAAGCTGATGAAGATGGCCGGCAAGGGGGGTCGGAAGCTGGACATGTCACGGCTGCCGCTGCCTGCGCCGAAGTGAATTGTGAATGGTGAATTGTGAATTGCGAACGAGGAGGAGGATGAGTGCCGCGTCCAATTCACAACTCACAATTCGCAATTCACAATTGGTCCTGCTAAAATGCCTGCCCCTCGAAGAGAAAGGATGCCCGTAGAATGCTCAAAGTTCGTTTACGCCGTATGGGGGCCCGCAACCGGCCCTACTACCGCATCGTGGTTTCTGACTCCCGTCTGACCGCCCGCGCCAAGGTCCTGGAGGAGCTCGGCTCCTACGATCCGGTGGCGGGGGCCGGTTCTTTTTCCGTCAATCGCGAGCGGGCCAACTACTGGATCGGACGCGGCGCGTCCCTCTCGACGACGATGCGTTCGCTGCTGGCCCGTCCGGAGCCGGCGCCCAAACCCGCATGACCGCGGAACGGATCCCGGACGGCGCCCCGCTCCGGCGCCTGATCGAGACGGTCGTTCGTCGGCTCTCCGAGCACCCCGCGGAGGCCCGCGTGGTCGAGATGTCGGAGGGGCGCGGATCCCTGTACGAGATTTCCGTGCCCGTGGGGGACCGTGGCCGCCTGATCGGACGCGAGGGGCGCACCGTTCGCGCTTTGCGGGCTTTCGTGGGCGCCGCCGCCGCCGCCCGCGGCAAGAAAGTCACGATCCGCATCCGCGACTGACAAGAGTCAAGAGTCGAGAGTCGAGAGTTCAGGGGAACCCTGGTTCTTTCTTCCGGTTCTTGACCCTTGACTCCAGACTCTCGACTCTCGACTTCCCTGGTGGCTGTCGGCGTCGTGCGGCGGCCTCATGGGCTCGCCGGAGAGGTCACCGTCGAGCCCCTGGGCGACTTGACGGACTCGTTTGAACCGGGCGCGAATTACGTCTGGAAGATCGGCGACCACGTCCGCGAGCTGAAGGTGTCCGGAAAGCGCGGCCACAGCGGCCGGATACTCATTTCTTTCGAAGGGATCGCGGATGTCGATGCGGCTCGCGAGCTTGCGGGAGGAGTCCTCTGCGTACCGTTCGAGCGGTTGCCGGAGCGGCCTTCCGATTTCTACTCCAACGACGAAGTCGAAGGGTGGAGGTGCGAGGACCCGGCCGGGCTCCTGCTCGGCGTCGTCCGGTTTCTCGAGGAGACGCCCGCGGGCCCTCAGTTGACCCTCGAGACCTCCGACGGCAAGGAAGTCCTCGTCCCGTTCGTGCGCCCTCTCGTTGTCGAGATCGACGCCGCGTCGAAACGGATCGTCCTCGATTTGCCGGACGGCCTGATGGACCTCTAGTCCGCTCGGATCTTTTCCGCCGATACGGCGTCATCGCTCCTCGGCGATGCGCTCTTGCATCGCCGTCGTCGCGCTTCCTTGTCTCGCCGGAAAATCTCTCTCGCGGACCGGCGAGGGTGAATAATGCGAAACCGAAATGCAGATCGAGATTCTGACGATCTTTCCCGAATACTTCCAGTCTCCGCTTTCGGAGAGCCTGCTCGCGAAAGGCATTGCCTCGGGGTTGCTGGATGTGGCGGTGACAGATCTGCGGCGGTTTGCGGCGGACAAGCATCACAAGGTGGACGACGAGCCCTACGGGGGCGGGCCGGGGATGGTCATGATGGCGCCGGTCGTCGCGGCAGCCGTCGAGGCCCGGCGGGGGACCCCTCCGGCCTGGTCGGTCCTCTTGACGCCGGACGGTGAGCGGCTCGATCAGGCGATGCTCGCGGCCCTCGCCCGGAAAAACCGGCTCCTGCTCTTCTGCGGCCGGTACGAGGGGATCGACGAGCGCTCCCGCGATCTCGGCCTTTTCGACCAGGAGATCTCGCTGGGGGACTTCGTGCTGCCCGGCGGGGAAGCCGCCGCGCTGGCGATCGTGGAGGGCGTCTCGCGGCTCGTTCCGGGGGTCGTGGCGCGCGCGGAGTCGGTCGAGCGGGAATCTTTCGTCAGGCAGCGCCTGGACTACCCGCACTACACGCGCCCGCGCGAGTTCCGCGGGCTCTCCGTGCCCGAGGCGCTTTTGTCCGGCGACCACGCTCGGATCGAGCGGTGGAGGAGGGCGCGCGCCCTGGAGTCGACGAAAAAGAGGAGACCGGATCTGCTCGGAGAACGGCCCGCCGAGCCGGGAGAGGGCGAGGGGTAACGATGGCTTTGCAGATCCCTTAGGCTATAATCCTCGATTCCCGCCCCGATTGCGCCGCTGCCCGCGTTTACGGGTGCGCGCCGGGCGAGGATCTGAAGGAGAGAGCCCCATGGCCGACATATTGCTGGAAGTCGAGAAGCCCACGCTTAAGACCGATCTGCCCGTTTTCGCTCCGGGGGACGCTGTCCGCGTGCACGTGAAGGTGCGCGAGGGAGAGAAGGAGCGCATCCAGGTCTTCGCCGGCGTCGTGATCGCGCGGCGCGGCGGAGGCTCGCGAGAGACCTTCACAGTCCGCAAGGTCTCGAGCGGTATCGGCGTCGAGAGAGTTTTTCCCCTCCATTCTCCCGTCGTCGACCGGATCGAGGTCGAGAGAAAAGGCTCGGTCCGCCGCGCCAAGCTCTACTACCTGCGCGGCCGGAAAGGGAAGGCGGCGCGCATTGACGAGAAGCGGATCGACGAGAAACGGGCCGAGTAGTTTTCTTCCTTTCCGTTGGCGGTAACTGCCGACCCTCTGGGCGCTCTCTTTGCCGAGCTCGGGCGGCTCTGTCTTCTGGATCGTCTGGAGAAGGAGCTGCGCCGGCGCGGCTATTTCCTGGTGGCTGGAGTGGACGAGGTCGGCCGCGGATCGCTCGCCGGTCCGGTCGTGGCCGCGGCGGTAATTCTCCCGGATGACTGCGTGCTTCCGGGGCTCGACGACTCCAAGAAGATCGACGCGGCCTGCCGCGAGCGGCTGGACGATCGGGTGCGGCGGTGTGCGCGCGCGGTCGGGATCGGCGTCGTGAGCGCGCAGGAGATCGACAACCGCGACATCCTGCGGGCGAGCCTCCAGGCGATGCGGGTGGCGATCGAAGCGCTGTGGCCGCAACCGGACGCGATTCTCCTTGATGCCGTCTCGGTCCCGGGCGTTTCCCGGCCGCAGCTTCCCGTCGTGCACGGCGACGCGCTCTGCTCCTCCATCGCGGCGGCCTCCATCGTCGCGAAGGTGTATCGGGACCGTCTCTGCGACGATCTCGCCCGGCGCTATCCCGCCTACGGGTTCGAGCACCACCGGGGGTATGGGACGCCGGAGCACTGGGAGGCTCTTCGTATCGCGGGGCCCTGCCCGGAGCACCGATTGACTTACCGCGGAGTCGTGCTCGGGAACGCGGGTCTTGCCGAGGCGGCGGCGGCGCGTTGCGAGTCGGATCAGGAGACTGTTTGAATAATGTCTGTTGCAGCAGGAGATTGCTCGGTGAGGCTTCCCATGCGCCGCGGTGATCCCGGCACGGCGCCTTCTCGCCTAAACCCTTACCCCGCAGTCGCGTGCGCGAGTTTGGGCCGCACGGCCCCGGACGATCCGGGTTAGAATTTTCTCCAGTGCAGACGCGCGACCAGCTTCTCCGCTCCGCCGAGAAACATATCGCCAAGGGCAAATTCGAGCAGGCCCTGAAGGACTACGGGCGCGTGCTCGACGACAACCCCCGAGACATCTCGACACTGAACAAGGTCGGGGACCTGCACGTCCGCCTGAACCGCGCGGCGGATTCGATCCCGTTCTTCACGCGCATCGCGGAGGTCTGCTCCCTGGACGGCTTCTTCCTGAAGGCGATTGCGATCTACAAGAAGATCAACAAGATCGACCCGGCGCGGCTGGAGGTCTACGAGCGCCTGGGCGACCTGTACTCGAAGCAGGGACTGACTCAGGACTCGCGCACGCAGTATCAGGTCCTGGCCGATCACTATCAGAAGAACAACCAGCCGAAGGAGGCGATCGCCGCCTACAAGAAGATGGCGGCTGTCGATCCCAACGATCTGAAAATCCAGGTCCGGCTGGCCGACCTCTATCGGAGCGTCAATCAACTCGAAGACGCCGTGATGCAGTACGGTCTCGTCGGCTCGATGCTGCTGCGCCGGGGCGCGCAGGACGAAGCCGGAGCCGTCTTCCAGAAGGCGCTCGAGCTTTCACCGAAGGACGCGGCGGCCCGGCACACGCTCGTGCGGTCCCTCCTTGCGCAGAAGAACCCCACGGCCGCCCTCGCGATCCTGAAGGCGGCTCCACGCACCGCGGACAGCCTCGCCCTCATGGCCGAAGCCCAGTTCGAGATGGGCCAGAAAGAGGATGCCATCCGCATGGCCGAGCAGGCGATCGCCCTGGAATCGGAGCACCAGGGAGCCCGGCTGGCGCTCTGCCGCTCACACCTGGCCGAGGCCAACTTCGAGGCCGCCCTGGCCGATGTCTCGCCGATGGTAGACGCCGCGACAGCGGCGGGAGACTTCACGCGCGCGGCGAGCTACCTCTCGACGATCCTGCAGATCGAGGAGGCCCACCGGGATTCTCTCCTGAAGATGGCCGAGGTCCGCGAAGCCGAAGGCAACGCGGCGGAGACGGCCCGCCTGCGCCTCGCGCTCGCGCGTGAGGACGAGCGGCGGGGCAACGTCACGGCCGCCATCGACAACTACCGGCGCGCCGCCGAAGCCGCGCCCGGGCACCCCGAGGCCGCCGCGCGACTGGTCGCCCTCTCCCGGGGCGCCGGTGATTCCGGCCCCGCTGTCCCTCCGGCCGCGCCTCCCGAGATGGTCGTCGACATGGACGATACCGCGGCCGAGCGCTCGTCCGCGGCCGCGGCGCCGCCGGCTCCGAATGTCGAGCACCACGAGTCCCCCGAGGAGAGAGAGCTCGAGACGCTGATCGTCGAAGCCGAGATCTTCGCGCGTTACGGCCTGACGGACAAGGCCGTCGAAAGGCTGCGAGCGGTCGTTCGGAAGCACCCGAATCTGCCGAGCGCTCGGGAGCGTCTGCTCGAGTTGATGGCGGCCTCGAAGAACCCCGCGCTCGCGAAGGAGGCGGAATCCTTCGTCGATTTCTGCCGCCAGCGGGACGAGCTCGCGCGCGCCGAGGCCGTGCTTTCGAAGCTCGGTCTCGTCTCGTCGCCGCCCGCGCCGCCTCCGGTAGAGACCTTCGAAGAGTTTCCGGTCGAGCCCCGGCCGGCACCCGCCTCCGAGTTCGTCGAGGACTTCGGGACCGAGACGCTCTCCTTCGAGCCGGAGCCCGCGGCTCCGCCCCCGGCTCCCCGGGCAGCTCCCGCGCCCGCGCCGCGCGCGAACGCGCCCGGATCCGCCGAGTTCATCGCCTACGAAGGGCTGGACTCGCTCCTCGAGGAAAAGATGCGCAAGGCGGGCGGCCCGCCCGCTCCGCCCGCCGCCCCTTCGCCCGCCGTGGACGAGCAGAGCCTGTTCGCCGACGAGCAGCAGTTCTTCAACCTGGCCGACGAGCTCGAGAAAGACCTGGCGGAACAGGCCTCGTTCCCGGCGGCGCCAGCGATGGCGGGGCCGGAAGGCGAAGCCTCACTGGAAGAGATCTTCCGCGAGTTCAAGAAAGGGGTCGAGCAGCAACTTTCCCCGGAGGATTACGAGACGCACTCGAACCTCGGCATCGCATACAAGGAGATGGGTCTGATCGACGAAGCGATCGGAGAATTCCAGCTCGCGAGCAAGGACCCGGGGCGAGCCGTCGAGTGTTGCAGCATGCTCGGCCTGTGCTTCCTCGAGAAGGGGATGCCTCAGCTCGCCGTCAAGTGGTACCGCAAGGGGCTCGAAGCGCCCCATATCCGGGAGTCGGAGACCGTCGGCCTGCTCTACGATCTCGCCAACGTCTATCAATCGACGGGAGACGTGGACAACGCTTACCGGACCTTCCTCGAGGTCTACGGCTTCGACACGGGCTTCCGCGACGTGGCCGCCCGGGTTCGCGAGCTGGAGACGGTGAGAAGAGATTGAAGGACCTGGCCCTGTCTGTCCGCGATCTGAGAGTCGAGCTGCGGCTGCAGGGAGAGTGGCGGGCGGCGGTGGACGGCGTGAGCTTCGACCTCCGCGAGGGCGAGGCACTCGGGGTCGTCGGCGAGACCGGATGCGGAAAGACGTTGCTCGGGCGGGCGCTGCTCAACCTCGCCCCGGAGCAGGCGCGCGTCTCGGGAACGATCCGGCGCCGCGGGCGCGATCTCGACCGCCTGACGGAAGAGCAGTGGGAAACCGTCCGCGGAGGCGAGATCGCCCTGGTGTTCCAGGAGCCGGCGGCGGCTCTGGATCCCGTTCAGACGATCGGTTCTCAGATCCTCGAGGCCATCCGGCGGCACCGGCGCTGCTCGCCCGGGCAGGCGCGGGAAATCGCGCGGGACCTCCTGGCCGAGGTCTCCTTCCCCGACCCCGATCGCGGTCTCGGCGACTACCCGCACCGGCTGTCGGGCGGCCTGAAGCAGCGGGCCTTTCTCGCGATCGCGCTGGCGGGCAATCCCGCCATCCTGATCGCCGATGAACCAACGACCGCTCTGGATGCCACTGTTTCGGCCGATGTCCTCGAGCTGCTCGACCGGCTGCGGCGAGACCGGGGACTCTCGCTCCTCCTGATCACCCACGATCTGGGTTCCGTGGTGCGCCACTGCGACCGCACGCTGGTTCTCTACGCAGGCCGCGTCGTCGAGGAAGCGGCGACCGCAGAGCTCTTTGCCGCTCCCCGCCACCCGTACACGCGCGGGCTTCTGGCCTGCCTGCCGCGGATCGGCAGCGCCGGCGGGCGGGGACCGCGGCGCTTCCAGGCGATCCCGGGCGTCGTCCCCGACCTGGGTTTCCGCCCGGCCGGGCGATGCGCCTTCGCGCCGCGCTGTCCCGATCGCTTCGCTCCCTGCGAGGCGCGGGAGCCCGAGCTCTTTGACGCCGGAAGCGGAGTGGCGCGGTGTTTCCTGTACGACCCGGGGACGCCGGCGTCGCTGCTCGCAGCCGCCGCTCCCATTCGCGTCGACGGCCCGGGGTCGAGAGCAGCCGGGGTGTGAACGCTTCGCCCGACTTGCTGCGCGTCGAAGAGATCACAAAGACATACCCTGTCCGGCGCGGCGTTTTCGGCGCCTCGGACGGGCGGCTGACCGCGGTTGACCGCGTCAGCTTCGCCGTGGGCCGCGGCGAGACCCTGGGACTCGTCGGAGAGTCAGGAAGCGGCAAGACGACGTGCGGCCGCCTGATCGCGCGCCTGGAAGCGCCCGACTCGGGCCGCATCCGGTTCGACGGCGAAGACTGGCTCGCCCTCTCCGGGAAGACCCTGCGGCGCCGGCGCCGCGATCTCCAGGTGATCTTCCAGGATCCGCAGACCTCACTCAATCCCCGCATGACGGCGGGAGATCAGGTCGCCGAGCCTCTGCGCGTGCAGGGGCTGGTTTCCCGCCGGCAGACCCGGGCGCGCGTCGAAGAGCTGCTGGCCGAGGTCGGGCTCTCGGCAGACGCGGCCACGCGTTTTCCGTCGGAGTTCTCGGGAGGGCAGCGGCAGCGGATCGCGATCGCGCGCGCCCTGGCCACCCGGCCGAAGTTCCTCGTCTGCGACGAGCCGGTCTCCTCGCTCGACGTGTCGGTGGCCGCGCAGGTGATCAACCTGCTCCTCGACCTGCGGGACAGGAACGGCCTTTCCTATCTCTTCATCTCTCACGATCTCGCCACGGTCGAGCGGATCGCCGACCGCATCGCCGTGATGTATCTCGGGCGGATCGTCGAAGAAGGCCCGGCCGCCGAGCTGGCCGCGCGCCCGCTTCACCCCTACACGACGGCCCTGTTGTCCGCCGTGCCGGACCCGAGCCCGGCCTCCGCGCGCGCACGCGTGGTCCTGGCGGGCGAACCACCCTCTCCGGCCGACCCGCCGCCGGGATGCGCGTTCCATCCCCGCTGCCCCATCGCGCGCCCGAGGTGCCGCGAGGAGGCCCCGCCACTCTCCGCCGCCCTGCCCGGGCGTCTCGCCGCCTGTTTCTATCCAGGCGAGCTAACGGCAACCCGGGGCGGCTGAAAGCGGCCGCGAGCCGCCGGTTGGTTTATGATGCGGCCGGTTTTCCTCGAAATCCGACGTCCCGAGAGGACGAGTCGAGAGAAACATTTGCCCCCCCGACTGCGTAAGAAGCTTGACGAAGGAGTAACGGAATGAAGAGGTTCCCGAATCGGTGGACGGCTCGCGCCGCCGCGGTGGCGATCGGCCTGCAGGCGCTGTCGGCGGCGGCCTTTGGACAGGATAAGCCGGTGATCTCGGCCCGCCCGGGCCAGCGCCCCGTCCGCGAGCTGCCGGCCGCGACAGAGGGGAGCGTCCGGTTGAGCCTCGACCAGGCGATCGGCCTCGCCCTCTCCAACAACCAGGATCTGAACGTCACTGTCAACCTTGCCGAGTCGACGCGGTACTCCCTCTTCCAGACGCTCGGCATCTATGATCCCCTCGTCACCGCCCTGGTCTCACGCTCGCACACGGAACAGCCGGCCACGTCTGCTCTCGTCGGGGCGAACGTGAACACCAGCGATTCGACCGACGCCCGCGCGCAGGTCAGCCAGCTCGCCCCGACCGGAGGCATCTTTTCGCTCGGCTTCACCGGGAACAAGTCGGACACGAACTCCTCGTTCTTCTTCGTCAATCCCTCCTATTCGAGCGGCTTGCAGCTCTCGATGAACCAGCCGTTGTTGCGGAACTTCGGATCCAGGACGACGACATGGCTCATCCGCATCGCCAGGAACACACAGGACTCGGCTTACCAGATTTTCGTGCGGAGCGCGCAGTCCGTCGTCAACAACGTCGAGCAGGCGTACTGGGACCTTGTCTATGCTCTCCAGAACCTGGAAGTGAAGAAGGAATCGTTGAGGATCGCCCAGGACCTGAACCGGATCACGAAGATCAAGATCGACGTCGGGTCGCTCGCGCCGATCGAGATCACGCAGACGGAAGTGGGGATCGCGACCGCAGAGCAGGACATCATCACGGCCGAGGGTTTGATCGGGGACGCTCAGGACCGCCTCCAGCGGGTGCTGAACGTGGACCCGACGCGGTGGTTCGCGTCGGTCGTGCCCACGGACGAGGTGCGAGGCGAAGACGTAAAGATCGGGCTCGATGAAGGGACAAAGACCGCGCTCACCCGGCGCCCCGAGGTGCTGCAGGCGGCCATTCTCGTGGACTCCGACCGCATTCGCTACGACTACTACGCCAACCAGGTCCTGCCGGGGTTGAACCTGGCGGCGAGCTACGGGAACCCGGGCATCGGCGGCACGACACACGATCCGACTACCGGCGCGATCCTCTCGACGGGAAACTTCGGCGACGCCTTCCAGCAGGTCATCGACCGCAAGTTCAAGAACTGGTCGGTCGGACTGAATTTCTCCTATCCCATCCTGAACAGGGCGGCCCGCGGAGCCTACGGCGCGGCGAAGTACGTCTGGGAATCCGACAAGGCCAGCCTGACGACGGCAGAACAAAACGTCGTCGTGGAAGTGAGGGCGGCGGCACGGGCGATCGACACGGCGCGCCGCTCGATCGTGGCCGCGCAGAAGGGGCGCGAGCTCGCGGAGAAGAACCTGGACGCCGGGAAGAAGAAGTTCGACAACGGGATGGCGACTTCTTTCGAGGTGACGCAGATCCAGCGGGACCTCTCCGTGGCGCGGACAGCCGAGCTCCAGGCACTGACCATCTATCGCAAGGCGCTCGCCGCCTATCACTTCGCGACGTCCGACATCCTCGACTGGAAGGGTGTCCGGATCGAGGGCCTGCCGGAGACCACACCGCCGCCGCTCTCGGGCACAACGGCGGAGCGGCGTTGACGGGAGCGGGCGAGGCTCCGGCCGCACCGGCCCCCGACGCGGCGTCCGACTCGGCCCTCGCCCGCGTTCCGGGCGCGTTGTTTTCGCCCGTCAGGACGTTCGAGTCGATCGCGAGGAGACCGACATGGCTCGCGCCGCTGATCCTCTGGGTCGCGATGTCCGTGGGCGTGACGGCGGCGCTTCTGCCGAAGATCGACTACGACCAGTTGACCCGGCAGGCCATGCAGAGTAAGGGGCAGACCATTCCGGAAGACCGGATGGCCTCGATCGTTGAGCAGCAGAAGAAGTTCGGCGGCATCTTCGGATGGGTCATTGGATTTGCGTCGCCGGCCGTGGTCAGCCTGCTCGTCGCCGTGGCGCTCTGGGGCGCCTTCAAGGCCTTCGGCTGGGACACCCGGTTTTCGCAGTCTTTCGGCGTGACGACGCACGCTTTCCTTCCGGGGGTTCTGAAGGCGGCCTTCCTCCTGTTCCTCATCACCCGGCAGGAGACCGTGAACCCCCAGGCGCTGGGAGACCTGCTGCGCTCCAACCTCGGGTTCCTCGTGCCGCGCGACTCCTCGAAGCCGCTGCACTCGCTGCTCCAGTCGCTCGATATCTTCTCGCTCTGGTCGCTCTGCCTCTTCGTCGTCGGTTTCGCCGCGGCGGCCAAGGTCAAGCGCGGCGCGGCCGCCGGCATCATCGTGACGTTGTGGCTCCTGGCCGTGGCGATCGGCGTGGGCTGGAACATGATCTTCTGAGACCGTCATGCTGATCGATATCCGCGACATCACCAAGGTCTACGTCATGGGGACCCAGACCGTCCACGCCCTCTCGGGCGTGACGCTCGGTGTCGAGCGCGGCGAGTATGTCGGCATCATGGGCCCGTCGGGCTCGGGAAAATCCACCCTCATGAACCTCATCGGGTGCCTCGACACGCCGACCGCGGGCTCCTACGTCTTGAACGGCCGCGAGGTCGCGCGCATGACGGACGACGAGCTGGCCGCCATCCGCAACCAGGAGATCGGCTTCGTGTTCCAGACCTTCAATCTCCTGCCGCGCACGAGCGCGCTGCAGCAGGTCGAATTGCCGCTCGTCTATTCGGGGCTGTCCCGGCGCGATCGCCGCGAGAGAGCGGCGAAGGCCCTCGCGGCCGTGGGCCTGGCCGACCGGATGAGCCACCAGCCCAACGAGATGTCGGGCGGCCAGCGGCAGCGCGTGGCCGTCGCCCGAGCCCTGGTCAACAACCCCTCGATCCTGCTGGCCGATGAGCCGACGGGGAACCTGGACTCTCAGACCGGCGCCGAGATCATGGCTCTCTTCGACGAGTTGAACTCCCGCGGCAACACGATCGTCCTCGTGACGCACGAGGAGGACATCGCCGCGCATGCCCACCGGATCGTCCGGTTGCTGGATGGGAAGGTCCGCGACGACGGCCCGAACGAGCGCCCCGCGCCGCGCGCCAGCGCGGCCGCGCCGGCGCTCTGAAGACCTGGACGGGGGGGCCCGGGGGAACTGGGTGACGGGGTGTCCCGCGTCCGGCTCGTCTCCCCTTCGCCCCGTCTCCCCGTCGTCCAAGGGGTCTCACCGGGGGAGGAGAACGAGCGTCCGTATCGCGCGGGAGTCGTCCATCCGGAAATATTGTCCGTCGCGCCAGAAGGGGAGAAGATTGCGGTAGCGGCTGTCGAAGACGTTTCCCGATTGGCCGGTCGTGTGGACGTAGAGGCTGCGCGAGAAATCGGAGAGGTCCAGGACCTGGCGGTAACTCGGCCCGTCGGTCATCAGGAAGGAACCGTCGCGGCGGTACGCTCCGACGTTGACGGTGGAAGCGTCCCCTCCGGCGCTCGTCTCGAGGCTGAAGAAACGGGAGAGCAGCGGCACTCTGTCGAAAACGCCGTGGGGAAAACGGGCCCGATGAAGCCGCTTCCACTGCCATCGGGCCTGGTCGACGCCGAGCCTCCGCTGCAACTCCAAGACGGCCTGCGCGAGCGTCGCGGACTTGAAATCCGCGCAGGTCTCCCGGCGGGGAGTCCGCGTGTCGTCGCACCAGGCGGAGTCTCGTCGGAGGGCGTTGACGAGGAAGCGCGAGCGCACGCTGCCGGCCGGCGTTGCGGCGAGCTCGTCCTGCGGCATCTCCGAAAGCTTCGCGTACCAGGCGGCATAGATCGAGGCAGGCACCGACTCCGGAGAAAAATCGCGATTCCAGCTCGCAAGCCGCGCCAGGGCCCGCGCCGAGGCCGCGTCCGCGGGGCGCGTGTCGAGGAGCAGCGGCAGCAGGTCGGCGGCCTGGGAGGAGACGGTGTCGAGCTGGATCGCTCGCGAATCGGAGGCTTCGAGGCCTCTCCGGGACGAGACGAGGCCGGTGATGCGCCGCGCCCGGTAAGGCTCGGGCCAGTCGCCCGTCAGAAGGTAGGGATAGCTCTCCGAGACCACGCGGTTGTTGGCGGTGACGATGAAGCCGCGCGGCGGATCGAGGAGGCGGGGGAGCTTCTCGAACGGGACGTAGCCGGTCCAGTCGTCGGCGCCTGTGCCCGGCACGGGAAGAAGGCCGTCCGCCCGGGGGCGGATCGGAATCGCCCCGGAGGCCGTGTAGCCGATGTGACCTTCGATGTCCGCGTAGATCAGATTTTGCGACGGTACGCGCAACCGCGAAGCGGCCGCCAGGAACTCCGTCCAGTTCGCAGCGGTGTTGATTCCTGCGAAGGCTTCGCTCGTGGTGTCGTCCGGGTCGAGGCCCGTCCACCGCAGCGCCACGGCCGCGCTCGTCAGCGTTCTCGCGCCGTCGAGCACGTCGCTCACGATCGGTCCGTGAACTGAGGAGCGGACCGGGAACACCACGTCCCGGCCTCCCCGGACGCGGAGCGTCTCCGTGCGCGTCTCGAAGCGCCGCCAGGACCCGGCATGCAGGTAACGACCGGGGTCCGCGGGATCGAAATGCTCGAGGTAGAGGTCCTGGACGTCCGGCTCCAGGCTCGTCAGGCCCCAGGCGATGCGGGCGTTGTGCCCGATGATGACCGTGGGGATTCCGGGGAGCGTCGCTCCGGCGGCGGAGAGACCGGGCGCTTCGAGTCTCGCCACATACCAGACGGACGGAGTTCTCAGACCCAGGTGAGGATCGTTCGCGAGGATCGGCCGCCCCGACGCGGTGCGCAAGCCGGAGAGGACCCAGGAGTTGCTTCCGACCGTCTCGCCGCCGAACCCCAGATCCTCCAGGAGCGCGAATCGCTGTTCGAGCTCGATCCAGGCCTTATCCCCGAAATTCGAAATCTCTTTTCTTCCCGAGGCCGAATTCCGAGATCCGAAATCCGAAATCCCTTTCCACTCCTCGTCCTGGAGAATCGTGGGCTCGGCGGGGACGGGGGGCAGCAGCTCCGCGGCGCGCTCGGGGCCCACGGCCGCAACGAAGCGCGCGCGGCGGATCTCGTTGGAGGAATTGACGGAGGCCAGGTCCCACGCCATCATTTTGCTCCACACCAGGCAGTCCACGGCGTCGAAAGGCGCGGCGTCGACCCGCAGCAGGCGGAACTCGATCGGCCGGGCGCCGGAGGTCGCGAGAAACTGGTTGATGCCGGCGGCGTAGGCGTCCAGCTGCCCGCGCGTCCCGGGTGAGAGAGCCCGGAGCGCGTCCGCCGCCGCGCGCCGGAAGCCGACCGTGCGCAGGAATCGGTCCGTCGGGACGAGCCGTTCTCCGAGCACTTCGGAGAGGCGTCCCGAGCCGATCCGCCGCTGGAATTCCATCTGCCAGAGCCGGTCGCGGGCATGGACGAAGCCCAGGCCGAACGCCGCGTCCGCCGGGCTCGACGCCCGAATCGTGGGAACCCCGAGCGAATCGGTCTCGATGCGCACGGGGCTGGCGATTCCCGCGACGCGCACCGATCCGCTCTCCCCGGGGAAGGTCGAGCGAACGGCCACGGCACACAGGATCGCGCCGGCCGCAACGAGACCTCCCAGGACGAGAAGCGCCGCGCGCATGAGCCGGGATTCTACGGCGCCGGCTTTTCTTTCTTCGTTGCCGCGGGGCGGGATGCCAGCGGCCGGATGATCTGCGAGAGCAGATCGGGCCGCGCGGAATCCCTCTCGAGGTGCGGGTACCGCTCGGGTCCCGCGTAGTCGAGCCGCGCGGTCTTGAAAAACCCGCTGCTCTCGACGATCAGCTCGATCACCCGCGTCTTCGAAGCCTTGATGGCTTCGCGCAGGATCGCGGCGCTCCACCGGCGGCCGTTGACGGCCACGAGCTTCATGCCGGGGGCGAGTCCCGCCGCGGCGGCCGGGGAGCCGGGAAGGAGGTCGGGGATCGTTCCGTCGTCCCGCACGGAGATTCCGATCGAGTAGCGCACGTCGGTGATCTTGTGCGTGTCCTCGGCGGCTCTCTGCATGTCCGAGACTTCCTCGGAGTACACGAGCTTCCAGCCGCCGCCGGGAAGACCCTGGAGGGGGGCTCCCGGCTCCGTCGACTCGAGGCGCTTCGTCCAGAAGGCTTTCCAGTCCCAGGGGAGGACCTGGTTGAGCGCCGCGGCGACGTCGTCGAACGTGTAGGGGACGATCCGGGGGGGACCGCTCTGCCCTCCGTGGAACAGTCGGCAGAAGTCGTCAAGGCTCTTCCTGCCCTGGGTTTCGCGGCGGATCATCGTGTCGGCTTCCAGCCAGAGGAGCTCGCTTTCGGGGTAGAAGTCCACCCCGCGCCGGAGCGCGGCCCAATCCGCGCGCGCGCCGTAGAGCACCTGCGCGGCCACGGCGGTGTCCTGGAGGGGCCGCCAGGCGCGCCCTTTCTGATGGTCCATCTCGGCGGCGGTCAGGGCCAGGGCCTCACGGTACTGCTGCGCCGTGAGAAGCTCGCTGCGGGCGGAAAGGATCTGCCCCAGGTACTCGGTCAGCCCCTCGTACACCCAGAGCAGATCGCCGCGCATCGGCTCCTGGAAGCTCCCGATGCCGAGACCGGCCGGCCTCCGGTATTTCCCGTTCCAGGAATGGGTCATTTCGTGCGGAAGGAGCCCCGCCATCAGCTTGCGGCGATCGGCGTCGATGAGCGATCTCTCGTCCACGCGGTCGTCGCTCGACTCGTGGTGCTCCAGGCCGAAATGGGCGGTGTGGTCGGACAGGGTGAGCAGGAAGTCGTAATGCCGGTAGTGCCGCGCTCCGAAGAGAGCGCCGGTCTCGGCGACCAGGGATCGGTAATGCCCTTCGAGCTCCGGGCTCATCTCGATCGCCGCCTCGCTATCGGCCGCGATGTCGATCCGGTGCGCCGGAGGCCCGTCGGTCAGCGTGACCACGCGGAAATGGCCGCCCGCGAGGACGGGGGAATCCACGAGCGCCGTCAGCGACACCGGAGCGAACCGCACCCCGTCCCCCGGCCGGCCGGCGGCGCGCTCCAGCGCGGTGGCCCACTTCCATCCCTCGGGCAGCTTGAGAGCGGCGGTGAAGAGGATGTCGTCGGGCTTCCTGTCCGCCGGGTAGAGGAGCAGCTGGTTCCAGGAAACGAGCGCAAGGTTCGAGGTGGCGGAGGACCCGGCGGAGAAGAGGCCCACGTCGGCGGGGGAGAGAAAGTCGAGCTGGACCTCGATCGCGTCGGCGCCGGCCGGGACGTCGAGATGGAAGAGATACATGTCCACCGGGTCGCGTTTCCACGACACGGGCTTGCCAGCCGCGGAGAACCGGAGACCCGCGAGGTCGGCGATCGGTCCGGTGGGACCATGCTCGCCCGGGATCCACTTCGGATAGGCGAGTGTCAGCGCGCCCGGCGCCGCTGGAATCGTCAGCTTCGCGTGAAAGATCTTTCCCGGCGCCTCGCGGGCATCCACCTCGAGCGTCACGGGACGGTCGTCCGCGGCCGCCAGCGAAGACACTGCGAGGAGGAACGATGAAACGCACACCGCGAGATGCAAACGCAGGTTCATCTGTTTTTGACTCCCGGTTCCGCAGCTTAGGAAAGTCGCCGCCCGAGCGCAAGAGATCGGGAGGACCGGCGGTCTCCGCCTCTGAAGGGTTTTACGCGTCACTGGTGCTGCCGAAAGATCGCCGCGGAGCCGTCGGCATTTAGCGCCGGCGAACCCGGCGCTGCCTACTGCGGGGTCTGCCTTCGGTGGGCGGCTTCCCTCGTCGCCACGCGGCGGCCAGGGCTCGCAGAGAGACTCTAGCCTGGGAATCTCCAGGGGGCGCGATCGAAGAGGCCCTCGAGCGCCGGGCCGAGCGGGAAGCGGGACGTACCCGCGTCCGCATCGAGGAAGGCACCGTCACCCTCGAAGGGAAGGTCCGGACCTGGCCGAAGAAGCAGGTGATCCTCGGCAGCGTGAGCCACGCCCCCGGCGTTCGGGAAGTCAGGGACAAGTTCGCCGTCAATCCCTGGGCCTGACGCCGCACGCGGGAGTGGCGGGCGGGAGGCACGAGAATTGGCTCAGGCCCGCCACCGGATCAGACTCAAGAGGAAAAAGCCAGCGGCGACGCTGATGATCATGGGTCCCGTCGGCCGATGGAGGAGGACCGCGGCGTAGCTTCCGAGCACCGTGGAGAGCACCGCAGCGAGCACGGCATACAAGAGCATGCCGGAGAGGCTGCCGGCCAGTCGTTTCGCCGTTGCCGCCGGGATGATGATCATCGAGCCCATGAGCAGGACCCCGAGGTAGCGCAGCCCGAGGGCCACGGCAAGCGCAAAAGTCTCGAGGTAGAGCAGGTTCAGCCGTGCGACATTGATGCCCGCGGTCCGCGCGACTTCCGGGGAGACCAGGACCAGAATGAGGCTGTTCCTCTTCTTCAAGACGAAGAAGACAACGCCCGCTGCGGCCAGAAACCCGAAGACGATCTCGCCGATCGTGAGTTTGCCGGAGCCGCCGAACAAAGCCTCGATGAGCTCCTCTCCCGAGCTCATCATGCTCCCCACCGCGAGAGCGGCCGAGAAGACCACGCCGATGATGGTCTCCGTGGCGATCCGCGTCCTGCTTTCGAGCGCCCAAATGAGGAGCGTGCCGAAGAAGAGCATCGCTCCCGCGCCGGCGAGAGGATGAATCCGAAGCGCGAGCGCCACTCCGATTCCCGGAAGTGCGACGTGCGATATGGCATCGGCGGCGAGGGCCATCCGTCGCATGACGGCGAAGCAGCCAATGAGACCCGCGGCGATCGCCGTGGCGATCGAGAGCGCCAGCGCTCCGGTTTCAAGGCCCATGGACGTGGAACTCGACGGGAGCGCCGTAAAGCTCGTGAAGCAGGTCAGGGGTGAGGATTTGTCTGGGCGCTCCGAACCAGGAGCGCTCGCGGGTCAAGCAGAGAACGTTGGTCGCGTACCGGTAGACCACGCTCAGGTCGTGCGAGATCAGAAGAACTGTGAGGCCCTTCTCCTTCTGGACGCGCCGCACGAGCTCGTTCAACTTCTCCTGGCCCGGCTCGTCGACGCCGGCCGTGGGTTCATCGAGCAGCAGGACACTGGGGCGGCCGACGAGAGCCATCGCCACGAGGAGGCGCTGGAACTGTCCGCCCGAAAGCACCCCGATCGGCCTGTCGGCGGCCTCGCGCAGGCCGACGCGCAGGAGAGCCTCCGTCACGTCCTCCCGGGCTTTCGTCACGGATCCCTTGGCGAGCAGCAGGTCGTGCCCCGTGATCGGCAGGTCACGCTCGATGTCGAGCTTTTGAGGCACGTACCCGATCCGTACCCCGGGCGCCCACTGGATCCGGCCTCTATAGGAGATGGAGCCGACCAGCGCCTTGAATAGAACCGTCTTTCCGCATCCGTTTGGCCCGATGATGGCGAGCGACGTGCCCTCGGCGACGCTGAACGTCAAGCCCTGGAAGACGTTCGTTTCTCCGAAACTGATCGAGAGGTTGTCGACCTCGAGCGCACTCGGCATCCAGTCGGGGATAGTATCCGCGATTGTCGGCCGCAGCGGCGTGACCCATTTCTCCTGAGCAGCCGGGCGGAGAGGATTATCTCGCCCGCACCCTGCCCGTGACGACAGGCCGCTCCGTCTCAGCGATCGGTGATGAAGGGACGCGGGCCTCGGCGCAAGAGCGTCGTGAGTCATAAGGGCCTAACGAGAATCGTTCGGGGTCATGAGCCAAATGCACCGGGCGGGCAAATGATTCGGGCGAATCATGCAGCCAAACAGAATCCGCACCATGATGTACGTCTGTTGTCAAAGGAGGTCTGCCATGCCCGTTGCAGTGATGAAGACCGACCAGGAGATTCAGCAGGACGTCTTCCGCGAGCTCCGGTGGGACTCGCGAGTTGACCAGACGGAAATCGGCGTGGAGGTGGATGAGGGGATTGTCACCCTGACCGGCACGGTGAAGAGCTACGCGAAGAAGGTCGCCGCCCGGGAAGGAGCGCACCGCGTGGTCGGCGTCCTCGACGTGGCCGACGACATCCAGGTCAAGACGCCCGGGGGCCGCGACAGGACGGACACGGAGATTGCTCAGGCCGTCCGCACGGCGCTCGAATGGGACACTTTCGTCCCCGACCAGAAGATCCGGTCAACGGTCGCCGAGGGGTTCGTCACGCTCGAGGGAGAGGTCGCGACGCTCCGCGAGAAAGGGGACGCTGAAGCGGCGGTCCGCAACTTGACCGGCGTTCGGGAAGTGCGCAACCGCCTCCTCGTCACGGCCGTCAAGGTGGATCCCGTGAATCTTCGGAAGTCGATCGAGGAGGCCCTCGAGCGGCGTGCCGAGCGGGACGCTGATCGGATCCGCGTCCGGGTCGAGGACGGCACCGTCGTCCTGGAAGGAAAGGTGCGGACCTGGCCGGAGAAGCAGGCGATCCTGGGAGCCGTCAGCCACGCGCCCGGCGTTCGGCAGGTCACGGACAAGCTCGCCGTCAATCCCTGGATCTGACCGCGGGCGGGCGCCGCGGACTCTTCTCGTAAGCGCGGCGATCGCAGCGGTGGTGGCGGCGGATGCACTGCAGGAGGAGCGACTGGGATGGAAGAACAAGCCTGGTTCGGGTCCCGGTTTCGCGACCGGATCGACGCCGGAAGAGTCCTGGCGGAGCGGCTCAGTATGTACCGGGGCAAAGACGTCCTGGTTCTCGGCATCCCTCGAGGGGGCTTGCCGGTCGCGGCCGAGGTTGCTCGCAGGCTGGGCGCGGAGCTCGACGTTCTCGTGGCCAGAAAACTTGGAGCGCCGGGACAGCCGGAGCTCGCGATCGGGGCGGTGACGGCGAACGGCGGCGAGTTCGTGGATGAAGAGGTGGTCGCTTATCTCGGGGTCTCTGAGGCTTACCTCCAGCGCGTCAGGGAGGAACAGATGGGCGAGGCGCGCCGGCGGGAAGCGCGGTTTCGCGGGGACAGGCCCGCGGAGCGGATCCGGGATCGCATCGTGATGCTGGTAGACGACGGCCTCGCCACCGGAGCCACGATGCGGGCGGCGGCGCGTTCGGTCCGGAAGCACCGGCCGGCTCTCCTCGTGGTCGCCGTGCCGGTCGGTTCGCGGGAAGCGTGCGCGGCCTTGCGCGAGGAAGCGGACGAGTTGGTCTGTCCCCTGGTCCCCGACTCCTTCGGGGCGGTCGGTTACTTCTATGAGGACTTCGAGCCGACCGAGGATGCCGAGGTCGAGAGCATTCTCCGGGAGTTCACACCGCGAGCCACGGCCACGGCGGGGCGTTAGCCATGGGCCGGCCGCGGGAGCGCAAGACCTCGAGCCGGACGGGCCCGGTGATCTTCTCGGCCTCGGGCGGGCTCTCTCTGGCCGGCGCGGTCGCCGGCCAGCTCGGGCTGCAGCTCGGAAAGCGTGACCTCGATCGCTTCCCCGACGGCGAATGCCACGTTCGGGTCCTCGAGAGCGTCCGCGGACACGACGTTTACCTGCTCGTTTCGACGGGCCCGCCGGTGGAGGCGAACCTCGTCGAGCTACTCCTGCTCGCCGACGCCTGCCGCCGCGCGGGCGCCGCACGCCTGACGGCCGTGATTCCCTACTTCGGTTACGCCCGACAGGATCGGCGGGCGAGCGGCCGGGAATCGGTGGGGGCGCGGGTGATCGCAGACCTGCTTGAGGCCGGCGGCCTCGACCGCGTCGTCGCCGTTGATCTTCACAGTCCGGCGCTCGAAGGCTTCTTCTCCATGCCGCTCGAGCATCTGACGGCCGTCCCGCTGCTCGCCGAAGCCCTGCGCCATTCGGGCGTCGGCGCCGGCGGCGTGGTCGTCGCTCCGGACCTCGGCGCGGCGAGGCTCGCAGACCGCTACGCGAGGCTTCTCGAACTTCCCGTGGCGATCGTTCACAAGACGCGCCTGAGCGGCCGGGAGGTCTCGACGCACGGGGTGAGCGGCGATGTCGACGGACGCCAGCCTTTAATCGTCGATGACATGATCTCCACCGGCGGCACCATCGAGGCTGCGGCGAAGAGTCTTGCCGCCGCGGGCTCGCTGCCTGTCGCCGCCATCGCCGCCACGCACGGCCTTTTGGTGGCGGGCGCCGGAGAACGCCTGGCAGCGGTCAACGCGCGGCGCGTGATCGTGACTGATAGCGTGGCCGTGCCGCCGGGGCTCCGGCTGCCGCTTGAGATCGTGAGCATCGCGCCGATTCTGGCGCGGGCCGTCCAACACCTGCATGAGGACCGGTCGCTTGCCGATCTTGTCGCCGGGAGCTGAGACGAAAGGGGGGAACCCATGAGCCGGTTCGAGACCAGGAAGCGCGAAGAGCGCCCTGTCCGCGTTCCTGCCGGAATGGTCACGGTTGAGGGAAATCTGGTCGTGCCCGAGGACGCGGCCGGTGTCGTCTCGGGGCCGTCGTGTCGCGCGGAGGGCGGCCGGATCTTGCCGGCGTCGCGCTCCCGCGCGTCCAGGCGCCCACCCTCCTGATCGTCGTCGGAGACGACCTCCCCGTGATCGGCTTGAACCGCGAAGCCTTCGCGCAGCTTGCGTGCAAGAGAAGGCTCGAGATCGTCCCGGACGCGTCACATCTCTTCGAGGAGCCGGGAACGCTGGAAACCCTGGCGCGCCTGGCGGGCGACTGGTTTCTGCAGTATCTCGCTCGACCGAGGCAACAGAAGACTTTCTGAAGTCGTCCGCGTCCAGAGACGGCCGCGATCCCGCTCTCTATTCCGTCGTCTTGCCGTCGAAATGTTCGTTGTCCGCCTCCGCGTCGGCGCGGGTATGGTGGACAACCCCGTCCCGATGATTCGGCGGGGCATAGAGCGTGTAGAGCTTCAGCGGAACACTGCCCGTGTTCCTGATGTTGTGATTCGCTCCGGCCGGGACGAGCACGGCGAAGCCCGTGCCGATCGCCGTGCGAACGCCGTCGAGAACGGCCTCGCCGGTCCCTCCCTCGACGCGAAAGAACTGATCGAGCTTGTGCACTTCCGCCCCGATCTCTTCCCCGGGCTTCAACGCCATGACGACCAGCTGGCAGTTTTTCGCCGTGTAAAGCACCCGGCGAAACTCGTTGTTCCTGACGGCTATGCCCTCGATGTCCTGCACAAAACCCTTCATGGCCACGCCTCCCTTCTACGCCGCGAAATCCTTGAGCCGAACCGGCAGCCTGTGCGCTCCCCACTGCCCGGGCTGCTTCTCGAAGACGCCCGCGCACGGCTCTCCGCAGGAGGCGCACCGGCCCTCCTCGAGGTTCCATTCCGTCAAAACGTAGCCGTCACGGCCAATGAGCCTCGTGCCGCACCGGTGGCAGGAGGTGCTCTCGCCCTCCTCATTGCGGATGTTTCCCGTGTAGGCGTGGCGCACGCCGTTGTCGATGGCGATCGAGCGGGCGCGCGCGAGGGTCGCCGGCGGGGTCGGCGGAACATCCTGCATCTTCCAGTCCGGATGGAAGGCGGAGAAGTGCATCGGGACGTCCGGCCCGAGGTTTTCGACGACCCAGCGCGTCATCGCGTCGAGCTCCTGCTCGGAATCGTTGTGGCCTGGAATCACGAGGTTGGTGATCTCGAGCCAGACGTTCGTGTGCTTCTTGAGAAAGACGAGGGTGTCGAGCACCGGCTGGAGATGGGCGCCGGTGATCTCCCGGTAGAACTTCTCGGTGAAGGCCTTCAGGTCCACGTTGGCCGCGTCGATATGCCGGTAGAAGGCCTCCCGCGGCTTCTCGCAGATGTAGCCGGCGGTGACCGCGACCGTCGCAACGCCGAGCGCGTGGCAGGCTTGCGCGACGTCGATCGCGTACTCGAGGAAGATCGTTGGATCGTTGTAAGTGAACGCCACGCTGCGGCAGCCGAGATCCTTCGCAACGCGAGCAATCAGCTCGGGCGAGGCCTCGTCGGCGAGCTTCGCGATCTCCCGCGACTTGCTGATGTCCCAGTTCTGACAGAACTTGCACGAGAGATTGCACCCCTCCGTGCCGAAGGAGAGGACCGCCGTGCCGGGGAGGAAATGGTTGAGCGGCTTCTTCTCAATGGGATCCACGCAGAACCCGCTCGACCGCCCGTAAGTCGTCAGGACAACCTGATCGCCTTGCCGGCCGCGAACGAAGCAAAGACCGCGCTGGCCTTCCCGCAGCGTGCAGAAATGCGGACACACGTCACACTGGATCCGGCCGTCCTCGAGCCGGTGCCAGTACTCGGTCGCGATGATGGGACCCCGGGCCGGCTTCTTCATGTCTCCTCCCGCGCGACGACTCCCATCGTGCCCGCTCTGATCACGGTTCGCATGGTCCGTTTTCATCAACGTTTGCGACCGTATCGCAGCTCGTCTGCGTGTAACCGTCCGGGCGGCAAATGATGTAGCCGAATCATGCGAAGAATCCCCCCCTCGTTCCATCCTTTCGGCGGTGGGCGAGACGCTCGTTGCGCGGCCCGGCCGGGCCGGCGCCGTGCGTTTCGTGAGCAAGAAAAGGGGGCGTCATGCCTGTCGTGCGGGATGCCGAGCGCATCCTCACGGACAAGCCCGCCGTCAGTCCCCCGGACTGCGCGGGTCGCTGGCAAGTCATGGATCCTTTGAACGGCCAGATCGCCGCGCGCCTCGAGGAAGTCGCGGGTCTCCTCGAGGACCAGGAAGCGAACGTGTTTCGGGTCGAGGCCTGGCGCAAGGCCGCGAGGACGGTCCGCGGTCTGAACCGGCCGGTTTTGAAGATCCTCGAAGAGGAGGGGATCGAAGGGCTCGACCGGTTGCCGGGGATCGGCGACGTCCTGTCGCGCGCCATCCGCGATCTCGCCGTCACGGGGCGCCTCCCGATGCTCGAGCGGCTGCGCGGGGAAAGCGACCCGACGGCGCTCCTCGCCTCGGTTCCGGGGATCGGTGCGACGCTGGCAGACCGGCTGCACCACGACCGGGGCATCGCGACGCTCGAGGACCTCGAGACGGCGGCCTTCGACGGACGGCTCGAGAACGTCGCCGGCATGGGGCCCAAGAAGATCGCGGGGATCCGGGACTCCCTGGCATCGAGGCTGGGACGGTCGCGAAGAGCACTCCCGGCTGCGCCTCGCGAGGAGCCTCCGGTGTCCGAGCTGCTGGACGTGGACCGCGAGTACCGCTCCCGCGCCCTCGCGGGAGACCTCCCGGTGATCGCTCCCCGCCGCTTCAATCCTGATCGGAAGGCGTGGCTGCCGATCCTCCACACCGAGCGCGGCCCTCGCCACTACACGGCTCTCTTTTCCAACACGGCGCGCGCACACGCGCTCGGCCGGACGCACGACTGGGTCGTGCTCTATGCGGACGGCGCGATGGGCGATCGGCAATGGACGGTCGTCACGGACCCGAGCGGCGACCTGCGCGGGCAACGCGTCGTGCGGGGGCGGGAACAGGAATGCCTGGAGCATTCTCGGGCCGGGTCCGGATCTCGCCCGGAGCGGCTGGCGCTCACGGCGCCGGGAGGAGACTGGAGGCAGCGATGACAACCGGCATCAGCATCAATGATCCTGGCCGCTCTCTCCGGGGAGGGCGGGAGGCGGCGGGAGAATGGCCCCGTTCCGGTCCCTTCGTAGAGCGCGAGGCGAGTGAGAGGCGCGAGCCCCTGCCGGCGGGAGATCCTCCCGCGCGGAACGTGGGCGAGGTCATGACGCGCAACGCGCGGTCGTGCCGGCCGGAAGACACGCTGGCCGCGGCGGCGGTGGCGATGTGCGAGGCGGATTGCCGC
>Ga0209009_1000108_pt1 | contig 35165 bp, 31 predicted proteins | sample BlaSpr_A8_OM3_M2_FD_187979 | JGI IMG/M metagenome (GOLD analysis project Ga0209009, IMG submission 187979) | Forest soil microbial communities from Thunder Bay, Ontario, Canada - Black Spruce, Ontario site 2_A8_OM3_M2 (SPAdes) (version 2) | ecosystem: Environmental > Terrestrial > Soil > Boreal... | reverse complement strand
CCAGCACAAAAATTGACTGGTCCGAGAGAGGCTTGATTTCCAGTTGTGGCGGAAGCCCCGCCGCAATTTGTGGAAGCAAAGCCTTAATCCCGGAAATGATGTCGAGAGTGGACGCGTCTCCGTTCTTCTGGATGGACATCAGCGATGCGCGCTTTCCATCCACGTTCACGATATTTGTCTGCGGTGGAAAACCGTCGCGCACGTGAGCCACGTCGTGGATGTAAATGGTGCTGCTCCCCACTGTCTTTATTGGCAGATCGTTCAGTTCGTTTACCGTGGCAGGAGCGCCATTCATGTCCACTTGGTACTCAAAAGGCCCGATTTTCGTGGTACCTGCTGGAAGGATCAGGTTCTGCAGTGAAATAGCGTTCACAACGTCGAGCGGCGAAAGCCCTTTTGACTGCAAGGCCGCGGTATCCAGATCGACTTGGACCTGCCGCTGTTTGCCGCCATAGGGGTACGGAATTGCTACCCCTGGAATGGTTACCAGGCCGGTCCGCAGAAAATTCAAGCCAATATCACCCAATTGCTGTTCCGATAAGCCTGGACCCGAGAGCGCAAGTTGAAGAATGGGGACTGTGGAGGCATTGTAGGTGATAACCAGGGGCGGCGTGCTTCCCTGAGGCAAGGTCCGAAGGATTGTTTGCGACACGGCCGTCACCTGCGCAACTGCGTTGGCCACCTGCACGCCCTGATGGAAAAAAATCTTAGTGATCGCAATACCGCTCAATGATTGCGATTCAATATGCTCGATATCGTTAACGGTGGTGGTAAGAATTCTCTCGTAATTGAAGATAATTCGATTGGACATATCTTCGGGAGATAGTCCAGTGTAGTTCCATATAACGCTGACAACCGGGATATCAATGTTCGGGAAAATATCGGTAGGGGTGCGCAGGATGGCTACCGGGCCCAGTATGAGCAGTAAAATCGACATTACAACGAAGGTGTAAGGCCTGCGTAATGCTAATCGAACTATCCACATTCAGGGAGCCCTCGAACTATCGGGAAAGGCGCGAAATACTCGCCCAGCAAGTTTAGCAATAACGTAAGTGCATTATTATCGTAAGCGGTTAGGAAAAACAAACTTAAACCAGCCAAGTTGGAACTCATTCTCGTCGCGCCGGCTAACTCCAAACGCGCCGGCCTTGGTTCAAATCTCACGGACAAATAAGACCTTAGAGCGGGAATTATCTTCCAGCGCGACACACCATTTAGGCCCGCAACTTTTTCGCCGGCCAGGGTTTAAGAATGTGACTTCGGAAGACTCAGCCTAGCGTCACTAGACCATTCGCTCACCGGGATTAGACGCGGCAAAGGGGTGAAAAGGTCCATGCCTATAATCTTGATTGTATTGATGTTTTTGGTCGCTTTTCTGCTCGCCGTGATCGCCATGATTCTTATGCCTATTCTCGGCGTCGGTTGCGCGTTGTGGAACAAAAGCCAATTGTTTCAGTCGGATTATGTTGCCGGTTTGCAGTGTGCCAAATTGGAAAGGAATCCCGAACTAACCGATTCACGTCGTCACTTCGAAAACCATCGCTTCGAATAAGGGCTAATCAAGATCGTGAATTTACCTGCTCTCAATGCCTGGTAAGTAGGGATAAACTGAAACGGAAGTGCCATTTTAGGGAAAAGAATTCCTAAATTTTCATTTCGGAGTTTACCAGCCTTCAAACGCCAGCCTCTCTTCGAAACCAAATTGTCATGTATAGCCCTCCCGTCGCAAAATCCCTTTGTATTTAGTTGAAATCGACACTGGCAACAGTGGCAAAAAAATTGCATAATCACCTCCGACACAGGTGCCCAGCAATTCCATTCTGTCGTCAATCTGGGGGAGATGGGGCAGTTTCGGACATTCGGGAATAATCTACTCAGGAAGATTGACCTCCGCCGCCTCGGAGCGCTCGCCGTCCTAACCCTGGGAATCTTCTTAGTCTGGGGCGCGCTTTCTTCAAGCAGCCAAGTTCAAATCGCTCCCTCTTACGTTTCGTCCTTTCGATCCTCAGTAACCCAAGATCCATCCGCCGTATCCGTCGCTGAAAATGATTCTCAGCGCAAAGTCTATCCCTATTCCGTGATACCCGGCGGCGTTCAAAGCCCGGCCGATTTGAAGAATTCACTCACGCATGATTCCGTCGTGGCAAAGCACTATGAAGATTTTGAGGTGGAAAGGACCCGGGTAGTCCGTCTTAATCAGGACCGTTTGCTCTATGTGTCATATCGCCTCGGCAATCGAGTGTACTGGACGAAAAAACCGCTTTTGTTGCCCAAAGGCGAAGCGGTTATAACCGACGGCGAACACCTAGCCAGAACTCGTTGCGGAAATCGTTTATCGGAAGCTCCCGCAGGTCCGGTTCTCGCGGCGGGACCTGAATTCGAGGCCGGACCGCCCGAAGAAGCTGAAGCATTCCCCGGAGCGCCTGAATTGCTAGGCCCGCCTGCTTTGCCTTTTGGCCCGGTCGCTGCTAGCGCGCCGCCTACAACATCTGCCACTCCGCCTGGTTCTCCATTGCCTCCCGGCGGCGGCATTATCGTGCCTCCGATCGTCCCAGTCCCAGGGGGCGGATCTACGCCTCCGCCGATTCAGACTCCGGAGCCTCAAATGTGGTTGATGCTGTCGGCAGGCCTGACCGGCATCTGGTTAGGACGAAAAAGACGGAAGTCTTAAGTTCCGCCGTCTTCGCAAAAGAAATAAGCGTCGTTGAAAACTCCTCGACCTCTTTTACCTCTTAATCTAAGGCCGCGACGCCAGCGCCGGAACAAGTACATTCACCCGTGGCGCTCCAAGACCCGTGACAAAATCATAGCCAGCCAACGCATCACATATTGCCCCGCATGAGCCGTTCTCACCCTGGGTAATCGAGTGAAAGTCGCTATTCAGATGCGCCTTGGCCAAAGAATAGAGCGCGGTGTCGGCGCCGCTCAGATTTGCTTTACGCAGTCCGACTCGCGTGGAGTCCGCAATCGCAACCACCGCGGCCCACTGTGGCGTCGCTGCACTTGTACCGCCAATCTGGAACCACCCGCTGGCTCCGCTAATTGCTACGGAATCGTACACAGCGTAACCAGTGCCGGGATTCGCATTGTAAGAGACATCCGGGACGCCGCGCACGCCGCGAGAATCGTCCGGTATTCCGAACTGCGCTTGATAGAGCGGCTGATGCTCGTACGCGCTTAAGCCGCCGCCACTTCCGCTCCATGCTGTTTCGCTCAAATAGTTTCCGTTTGAATCAAGCGTAAGCGATGTTCCGCCAACTCCAATCACATCCGGGGACGCGGCAGGATAAGTCACTCCAGTGCCGGCGTCACCCGATGCCGCCAAAAATGTCACGCCATTTGTGACGAAATGATTGTCCGAGTTGTGTTCGCCGGAAAATTCGCCGGTATCCCAGCTCATGGATACTACCGTCGCTCCGTCGCGAACCGCGACGTCCACTCCCTTCAGCAGATCGCTTAGGTTGTTGGAGGCAGCCTCGACCAAAATAATGACGGCCTTGGGAGCGATCGCGTGCGCCCATTCCACATCGAGGGAAATTTCCAGGGACCAATTCGCATTCGGCCCCGGCTTGTGCCCAGTCGCATAGACCTTGCGGAAAAAGCCGTTGCTTGTGCTGGCGAGCGGCAACCTGAATTGCTGGCTGAAAACAGCAAGGTCGGATTCGGCGTTTGGGTCATCGTACGCATCCACAAGAGCAATGGTCTGCCCAGCGCCCTGATTGCTAACTAGATCGAAGCCGTAAGCATGGCGTATCTGCGCAGGCTGAAATGCTGAAATCGGCGGAGTGGTCAGGCCCGCACCAGCAAGTTCATGAATAAAGTAGTGGGGACGCATAAAGCTGATCGGTGCTTGCCCGTCTTCGCTTCGTTGAATGGGCAGGTTAAGCGCCTGCTGGGCGCAAAGCGGCTGACAGAAAATCGAACCTAGCGCGAAGAACACCAAAGTGCGGACTGAATTCTGAAGTACCTTTACTTGCATTTCGAATCCCCCGTTGCAATCCCCTGAAGTCGCAACACATCCGCCACGCGATGATTTGCGACTGATAAGGAGGGTACTGCGCGGGTTGAATTAGCCCCTATGGACCGAACGCTTCATTCGATTAGTACGGAAGTCATTTGAGGTGAGTGCTCCAGAATGGCGCAGTGGGACCGCTCTTGATTCGAACCAGGAGAACCTCACTCCATCGGTAAGCCAACATAGTTTTCAGCCAGCGTTTGCGAGGCGGCGCGAGAACTAGTCACGTAATCAAGCTCAGCCAGCTCAAGCCGATGGTCAAAAGCATTTTCGCCTTCCCTTCGGTGCAGCATAGAGGTCATCCACGACGAAAACCGCTGCACTTTCCATACTCGCCGCAAACAAGTGCTGGAATAAGCTTCCAGAAGATCCTGACGGCCGGATGAATAGTATTCCGCCAACGCTCGAGCGAGTACGCGCACATCAGCAACTGCCAGGTTCAGCCCTTTCGCACCAGTGGGTGGAACGATATGCGCTGCATCTCCCGCAATGAACAACTTGCCGTATTGCATCGGCTCAATCACGGAGCTACGCATTCCAGTCACGCCCTTTTGAATGATGCGCCCCTCCGTCAGCGTCCAGCCTTCCGTCGAAGCAAGCCGCGCATGCAGTTCCTGCCAGATTCGATCGTCAGGCCATTCGTCCAGATGCTCATCTGGCTTGCACTGAAGGTAGAGTCGGCTGATTTGCGGGGACCGCATGCTGAGCAACGCGAAGCCGCGATCATGATACGCATAGATAAGTTCCTCCGACGAAGGCGGCGCCTCAGCCAGAATGCCCAGCCAGCCAAATGGATATATTCGCTCAAAAGAGGTGATGACTCCTTGGGGAATCGACGGTCGGCAAACTCCATGAGAACCATCGCATCCCGCGATGAAATCGCAAGTAAGCTGCTGCGCTTTGCCATCCTTGCGAAATAGGATGGAGGGTTTCGCTGAAGATTTTGCCTCGCCGAAATCGCGGATGCTAACGTCTTCCACCTCGAAAAAAGGCTGGTCGCCTGACGCGAGCCGTGCCTTGACCAAATCTTTAATCACTTCATGCTGCGCGTAGATCATGATGCCGCGCCCGCCGGTTAGCTCTCGAAAGTCGATATGGTGCGTGCGTCCTGAAAACCGCAGGTTCACCCCGTAGTGAACCATTCCTTCCCGCATCATGCGTTCGCCCGCGCCAATTTCATTCAACAGGTCCACTGTGCCTTGCTCCAACACACCCGCACGAACGCGTTCCTCGCAATATTTACGGCTGCGAGTTTCCAGCACTACAGACTCAATCCCTTGCAGATGCAATAAGTGCGAGAGCACCAGTCCAGCCGGTCCTGCTCCGACAATTCCCACCTGTGTGCGCATGAGATCAGCGAGCGATTCCTGAGAAAACTTGGACGCTCTGAGTTGCGAATGTTACCATGCGGCCTCAACTTGTTCTTCTCGGAGCCGTGCGATGCTCGTCAGTCACAAAAAATTGCTGGTCGAATGGGGACACTGCGATCCGGCTGGCATCGTATTCTTCCCGCAATATCTTGCCTGGTTCGACGACTGCACCACCGCCCTGTTCCTGGATGCCGGCATGCCCATTCAGTCTTTATTTAAAGAACATGGCGTAATCGGCGTCCCGGTCGTGGATGTGCGGGCGCGATTTATTCTGCCGTCAAAATTCGGTGACGAACTCGAAGCGGAATCAACCGTCACTGAGTTCGGTAAAAGTAGTTTTGTGGTGCGTCACCAAATCACAAAAGCAGCCGCACTGGCAGTGGAGGGATACACAACAAGAGTTTGGACCAGCTTCGATCCCAACGATCCATCCAAAATGAAATCGCGTCCTCTTCCGGAGGAAGTTATCGAACGCCTTTCTGCTGGCAATCTCATTTCAGGCAGCCATCGCGAGAAGTGACAAAACTTCTAGGTCAATTGCATCGGTTTCGGCTTGGAGGGATCGCTGTAATCATAAAAACCGCGTCCTGCTTTCCGCCCATTCCATCCGGAAAGCACCATGCGCTTCAATAGCGGCGGCGAAGCAAAGCGCTTCTCCTTGAATTCGTCGAACATAATATTCGCGATGTAATAAGTCGTATCGTTACCCACAAAATCGAGCAGTGTTAACGGCCCCATCGGATGGCCACATCCGAGCTTCATGGAATTATCAATATCTTCTACCGACCCAACCCCTTCTTCCAACGCGCGAACGGCATCCAGCAAATAAGGCACCAGCAAACGGTTCACGATAAATCCGGTGCGGTCCGATGTGCGAACGGGCGTCTTGCCCAATCGTCCAGCGAACGCCACCACTTCTTCATTCACTTTTGGATCTGTCGCGATCGTACGAATCACCTCCACCAGCTTCATGACCGGAACGGGATTGAAAAAATGCAAGCCCAAGAAACGGTCGGGACGCTGGGTGAAAGTCGCCATCTCGGTGATTGAGAGCGAAGAGGTATTGCTGGCGAAGATCGTCGCCTTTGGGCAAATTTTATCCAGGGCGCCCCACAACTCACGTTTCGCGGGAAGCTGTTCGATAATCGCTTCTATCACGATGTCGCAACTTTTAAAATCTTCCAGATTCGTGGTCCCGTGCAGGCGCGCTCGAACTTCGTCGCGCTGAGCCTGCGTCAGCGTCCCTTTGTCCACCAGCCGCTGAAGATTTTTGTCTATAGATTGCAAACCCTTCTCCACCAATTGCGGCGAAACCTCTCGCACGGTGACTTGACAGCCCGCATTCGCTGCAACTTGGGCAATACCCGAACCCATCAGGCCGCAGCCAACTACTCCCACTTTGTCGATCGACATCTATTCCTCCGTATAATTGTGTATTTGCTATATCGCACTCGCAGCGCGCACTGCCTTACAGATTGAAACTGCGCTCGAATTGGAAGTAGAAGGTAAGGAATTCAGAATATCTGCGATTCCGAATCGTTAAGCCTCAGCATCCATCTCCGCAAAAACTTCCTGTGCGACATGAAATGCCGAATTTGCCGCCGGCACACCGCAATAAATTGCAGACTGAAGCAAAACCTCCTGGATTTCCTCGCGAGTCACATTGTTGTTCGCGGCCGCGCGCACGTGCATGCGAAATTCGTCGCTGCGATTCAGAGCCACCATGATAGCCAGAGTCAACAGACTACGCGTGTGCCGCGGAAGGCCCGGACGCGCCCAAATTTCTCCCCAAGCGTAACGTGTTATCAAATCCTGGAAAGGCTCGTTAAAGGGAGTCGTGGCAGCTTGTGCTTTTTCAACGTAATCTTCGCCTAGAACGGCTCGCCGCACTCGCATGCCAGAGGAATATCGCTCACGCTCGTCCATCATTTGGCCTCCGGCTCGTTCAGAAATTTCAACAGCGCTTCTGTGAATTGCGGAGCGGCTTCTATGTTCGACAAATGCGCAGCTTGCAATTCCAAGTAACTGGCCCCGGGAATCCCTTCGGCAACAAGGTGCGCATTCGCGGTCGAAATGACGGGATCTTGCGCTCCGGCAATCACAAGCGTTCGCGCAGTCACGCGAGAGAGAGCATGGCTCAACTCCGCGTCCCGTATTGCCGCGCAGCACGCCGCATAACCTTCGGGCGGCGCTTGCAGCAGCATTTGACGCATGGCCTCGATCACCTCGGGCGATTTCTTCACAAAATCTTCACTGAACCAGCGCAGCACTACGGTAGTTGCTATGGCCGCCATACCGCGCTCTTTCACGTCTTTGATCCGCGCATTCCAGGTATCCGCAGTCCCAATCTTGGCCGCCGTGCTGCAAAGCACCAGGCCTTTCATGCGACTTGCCGCATTTACGCCGAGCCACATCCCAATCATGCCGCCCATCGAAAGTCCGCAAAAGTAGGCGCTCTCGACCTTCAATGCATCGAGCAAGGTGATAACGTCGCGCCCCAACTGTTCGATCGAATAGGGCCCCGGAGTAACGCTCGACAGCCCGTGCCCCCGTGTATCGTAGCGCAGCACACAAAATTTTTCGCAAAGCACGGTCGCCTGCGGGTCCCACATGGACAAGTTCGTTCCTAGAGAATTGGAAAGAACAATAACCGGCCTTTGCGGCCCGTCAAAACGGTAGTTCAATCGAAGATCGCCCGACTCGATGAAAGGCATGATCATCACTCTCTAAAATGGCTATCTCTACTTCTGTTTTCGGTCCGCTAAAACTTTGTTCACCATTATTTCCGCCGAACCTGTGTAGTTCTTCGGTTCCAACAAACGCTTTATATCATCCGTGGAAAGATGCTGCCGCACTTCCGAATCTTCCATCAAAACACTCTGCAAGGGCTGGGAATTCTCCGCGGAACGCTTCGAAGCCTTCTCCAAAATCTTATGGGCCGGCATACGCCCGATTTTTTCCGCCAAAGCGACCGCGACCGCTTCCGCCATAATCAGTCCATGCGTGATTTCCAGATTCGCGTTCATTTTCGCCGAATCAATTTCCAATCCATTCAACATAGTCGTCAGATTTGCTAGCGCCCCCGCAGTCAGCGTGCAAATTTCCGGCAGCGTTTCCCATTCGGCGTGCCAGCCCCCTAGGCCGCGCTCATGCTCCTGCACCATCGAAGTCAGCATCACCGATACTAACGCGGGCACTCGAATCGAGGCCGCCAAAACCACCGCGGAACCCACTGGATTGCGCTTATGAGGCATGGTGGATGACCCACCCCGTCCCGCTGCCGCAGGTTCGGCCACTTCGCCAACTTCAGTCTGTCCCATTAACGAAAGATCGCGTGCAATTTTTCCGAGCGAGCCAACCAGCAATCCCATCGTCGTCGCCACTTCCGCAAATCGGTCGCGATGTGTGTGCCACGGCAGATTTGGCGACGTTAATTTTAGCTCGTCAGCGAGAGCCGTTGCTACTGCCGGTCCTTTATTTCCAAGCGCAGCAAGAGTGCCGACCGCTCCACCAAACTGCAAGACCAGCACGCGTTTTCGGATTTCTCTCAGCCGCTCGCGATGCCGTTCGACGGCAGCGAGCCATCCGCAGGCTTTCAATCCAAAAGTTACCGGCGGGCCCTGTTGCAGCCATGTGCGGCCGGCAACTAAGGTGGATTTGTGCGTTTCGCCGATTTGCGCCAGCACGTCGCACAATTTTGCGAGCCCTTGGTCCGTCAAATCCAAAACGTTGCGCAATTGCAAGACTGTCCCAGTGTCGATAGCGTCTTGGCTGGTCGCGCCCCAGTGAACGAACCCTCCAGCTGTCTCATCCGCTTTGGTTACCAGCGATGTTAGCTGCTTAACCAGAGGAATCGCCAGGTTGCCCGAGAGAGCCGCCTCCTGCGCTATCGTTTCCATCGAAAACAGTTTCGCGTCGCACTTCGATTGGATCTTGGCCGCCGCAGATTGAGGAGCAATTCCGGTGCGTGCGAGCGCGCGCCCGAGAGCCGACTCAAAATCCAACATAGCTTGAATTCGGCGTTCATCGGAAAAAATCGCGCGCATCTCTTCGGTAGTGAAAAGATGGCCCAGAAGGTAAGTTGGAAGTTGGGCGCTCAAAGCTTCGATGTCCTCGATGTCGCGTCACGCAGGATAACGGTTATCCGCTGAAGAATACAGCCTTGCCTTCGCCTCGCAAGGTTCAAAACCGCTTGGTTCACGCTTCCCGGGCACGCACCGAATAAATATTTCGCCGCCTAGCTTTTCGCACTCGCCTGAAATCGCGCAACTTCCGTTACAGCGCGATAAGCCTGGTCGATAGCCGCGTTGGTATAAGCGAACGCTTCCGCATCCGAATTCGCTATGGAGATTCGGCCAAACGGTTGCCGTCCTATCACGCAGGGCTGTTGGTCCTCCGGCCAATCCGGATCGTAGAGCGAATTATATTCGTAGGCGTAGCCGTGCGGCCAACGGTTCACCGTGATCGCTTGGATGTCATTTGCAGGATCGAAGCCGCCGGGTGAAAGAATTCGTCCAAGCTGATCGCGAATGTTGCGCTCGTAAGTCTCAAAACGCGTGCGATAAAGTTCCTCGCGTCCCGCAATTTGCTGCTCGCGAGCGGGCAGCCCCGGTTTGCATGGAACCTTTTCCAGGTGCAGCACGCAGGCATTCTCGGGCTTGCTCGCGAAGTGGTACTCGCCCATGCTCACCGGAAAATCTAGCGTAACCGATTCGAAATAGCTTCCCGGACATCTCGCATAACTAATTCCGAGCTTCTTGAACGGCTCCCAATTTCTTATCAGCACATTGGTGTAAACCAGCGGCACCTTCACTCCGTACGCCAGCGCCTCTTTTTGCTTTTGCGGCAGTTCGGGGCACAGGTAAGGAATCACCATGTTCCAACACGCCAATATGCAAGCCGCGCCGCGAACTGAACGAGCTTCGCCGCCGCGAACGTACTTCACCTCCACTTCCTTGGAGCTCGCCGGATCGCCGAGGTTCCGAGCGGAAATCGCTGTGCTGTTGAGCCGCAAACGAATGGCAGAGGAAGGGTCATCGAGCACCGCGTAATTCATCTTCGCAGTCACGATATCTTCCATCGTATGTCCCGGCGCAGACCCTGGAATCAGCGATCTCACTAAAAGCCTGGCGATGGACGCATTGCCATCCGGAAAATGGAAAATGTACGGTTCATCATCTCTCTGCTTCGTTATTTCGGCGCCTAAACCCGGTCCCGGTGGCCCGGATAAATCCATCCCCGCAAATCCGGGGTATCCCAAACCCGCTAAATCACCGGCCGGAACCGCATCAACACCCACACCATAAAGCCCGTACGTCTCGGTCTGCAAAAACGGAATCGCGTCTGGGTGAACCTTCACGTATTTCAGCAAATAGTCTTTGTAACTCGTCTTCGCCAGCAAAACTTTTTTGTCCCACGATTTCAGCTCGGGTAGGTAGTCAACTTTTTCGGTGTAAAGCCTCGCCAGATCCTTTTGCGCGTCTGCCGAAAGAGGGGTTTTCGTCAGGAATTCGGCCCAGGAAGGTTTCCCCATTCCGGGCACTAGCTTGTTGGTTCCAAATGTTTCTTGGTCGAAGAAAACCGCGCGGGAAAGCCCGTTCGAACGTTCGAAGTTTTGGTCGTAATATTTATAGAATTTCTTGACGTCCACATCCAACTCTTGCAGCAATTCCTTCGCTTGTTTGCTGTAAAGACCCGGCCCGGCAATCGACTGCGTCCCTCCGTAGCCAAGCATCGTACGATTGCCCACGTGATATTCGTTTCGTCGCGCATGCCCACCAAAGTCGTCGTGATTCTCAAGAATCAAAACGCGCGCTTTGGGCCCAACAATCTTTCGAAAGAAATACGCCGCTGACAGTCCGCTGATTCCTCCGCCAACCACGATCAAATCGTAGGTTTCAGAATCTGCCGCCCCACTTCCCCATTTTTGACCGTCGCGAAGCGCGTGCCCCGCTTCCATCACCGCATTCGTGCTTCCGCGCATGCCGGTTAAAGTCGGTGGATAATAATTAGGATCTTTTTCCGGGGCAAAAGGAGACTGCGGAAGACCAAAAGCGTTGAGCCATTCGTGATTGGATAGAACGAAACCTCCGCCTACCGCGATTCCAAATCCATTTAGAAAATCGCGCCGCGTGATCTGCCGATCCATTCCCAATTCGCGGTCCCGCTTCTCATACTTCACGCTCTCCCCCGGAAGATTTTGACCACCGGGAGAACGGCGTGAATCCACCCGGCTTTAGATTTTTACCGACAAAGCATACTCCAGCTTCTGCATTAGACAGGACGAATCTTTCGCAAACAAGAATTCACGACCGTGCATCCGAGCGACGATGACTTTCGTCGAGTTGTCGACTTAAGGCTCACGCCTGTTATCATAGCGTTTTCCGTAATCAAGCAAAGAGGAACACTTTTGCCTGCACGCGTCCTTAACGGGATTGTTATACGCGACCAAATTTATGCAGAGTTAACCGGCGAAATTTCGGCGCTCGCTTCCGCAGGAATTCGTCCCGGATTGGCTGCGGTACTGGTCGGTGACGATCCCGCCTCGAAAGTTTATGTAAAAAACAAGATTGCGGCCTGCGAAAAGCTGGGGCTCGCCAGCATCCAGATCACTCCCCCAGCTACGATCACTACTTCCGAGCTTCTCGCTATCATCGAAGACTTGAATCGACGCGATGACGTGGACGGCATCCTGGTCCAGCTTCCTCTGCCTGCACAGGTTGACGCCAAGAAAATCCTCGAAGCTGTCGATCCGGCAAAAGACGTGGATGGATTTCACCCGCTCAACGTCGGCCACTTAGTGGCAGGCCGCCCAACTCTGGTGCCATGCACGCCCGCAGGCGTGATGGAACTTTTGCGCCGCAGCTCTATTCCTTTGGAAGGCGCCCACGCTGTCGTTGTGGGCCGCAGCGATATTGTGGGCAAGCCCATGGCGCTGCTTTTAATGCATGCGAACGCCACAGTCACAGTCTGCCATTCAAAGACCCGAGACCTGCCTGCAACCGTTCGCCGCGCTGACCTGATCGTCGCCGCCATGGGACGCCCCGCAATGATTACTCCCGATTACGTCCGCCCCGGCGCAACCGTGATCGATGTGGGCATCAATCGAATCACCGATGGCTGGCAAGCAGAACAATTCTTCGCCAATTTTCCCGAGCGGCTCGCCGAGTTCCGCGCCAAGGGCACTGCGCTGGTTGGAGACGTGCATCCCGACATAGCCAACGTCGCCGGTGCGCTTACGCCGGTGCCCGGTGGAGTCGGTCCGCTCACTATCGCCATGCTCATTAGTAATGCCGTAAAAGCCGCGCGCTTGCGTCGCGGCCAACGCACTCCAGCCGCTGCAGCCGTCCAGCGCTAATTGCTCATGCTCAGAGTCGGCCTTACAGGCGGAATCGCAACCGGCAAAACTACGGTGGCCTCCATGCTTCGTGAACGCGATGTTCCAGTGCTCGACGCCGACCCACTCGGCCACGCACTACTGGAACCCGGTCAGGCCGCCTACGAAGAAGTCGTCTCCGCTTTCGGAAAAGACATTTTGGACCGCTGCGGAAATGTAAGCCGTGCCAAACTCGGCGCCTTGATATTTGCAGACGCTGAAAAGCGCACGCGGTTGAATCAAATTCTGCATCCCAGAATTCTCCAGATTGTGCAAAAGTGGTTTGCCGCGCTGGATGAACCAAACGGCCCGGAGTTTGCCGTTGTCGAGGCTGCGCTGCTTGTGGAAGCCAACTACACCAGCAATCTCGACAAGCTCATCGTATGCTGGTGCCGGCCTAAACAACAAATGGAGCGCTTATTACAGCGCGGACTTTCGCAGCAGGAAGCGCAACAGCGCATCGCTTCTCAAATGCCGCTCGATGAGAAACGTAAGAGGGCCGACATTGTAATAGATTGTTCGGGGTCGTTCGAAGACACGGAAAGACAAGTCAATCAAGCAGTGGAACAACTAGGATCGCCCGCCTCTGGAAGAAACATTCCATGACGCGCTGGCGTATTTATCAGTAGGTAGCGGAACACTGGCATCGCGCAGTCGTTGCTAATTGTTGCAAAAGGAACGTCGCATGCATCGATCTGGAAAGCAGGGACGCGCAATCCGTTTATTAGCCATCGGGCTTATCATCGGACTCGCAGCCTACTGGGCAGGTTCGCGCTGGGGTCCGCCCGCCCCTTCCGTCGTCAAAGCCTTGCATTCACCGGCGCCGACTCCCAGTGAAGCCGGACTGGATCCCACCGAGCTCGAAAACGTCCGGATTTATAGGCAAGCCGCCCCGGCAGTGGCCAACGTGGTCACTCGCACCGTTGAATACGATTTCTTTTTCAATCCGGTCCCAGTCGAGGGAGCCGGCTCCGGCTTTCTGATTGATAACGACGGCCACATCCTTACGAACTATCACGTGGTGCAAGGCGCCCAAACCATCGAAGTCACTCTCGGCGATCAGTCGCGCTATAAAGGCAAGTTAGTCGGCTCCGACCCAAACAACGACATTGCGCTGATTCAAATCGATCTTGCCGGACGCAAAGTCACGCCGCTGCCCTTGGGCGATTCTCGCAACTTGCTGGTAGGCCAGCGCGTGCTCGCCATCGGGAATCCGTTCGGATTCCAAAGCACGCTTACCACTGGCGTGGTTAGTTCGCTGGGCCGCACTGTCCAGACCCGCGAAAATACGTTCATCGACGAAGCGATCCAAACCGATGCCTCCATCAATCAGGGTAACTCCGGCGGACCGCTTTTGAATTCTCATGGCGAAGTCATCGGAATTAATAGCGCTATCTACGCTCCCACCGGCACAACCGCCGGCATCGGTTTCGCGATTCCAATTAACACCGCGAAACGCGTCGCGGAAGACCTGATTACACGTGGTCGTGTGCGTCACGCCACATTGGGCGCCGAAGGCCGGGCGCTCTGGCCCCGACTGGCCGAGGCCCTGAACCTCGCCGTACAACAGGGAATCCTGATTGAGCGTGTTGAACCCGGCGGCCCAGCGGCCAAGGCTGGCATTCGCGGTGGAACCAAATCCGTGGTGGCCGGCATGCAGGAGCTGCGTGTGGGCGGCGACGTTTTAATTGCCATTGACGGAAAGCAGATCACCAACCAGTCGGACTTAAGCCTTTTGTTAAACCGCTCCCAACCTGGTGACACGGTCACCGTCACCATTGTGCGCGACGGCAAAAAAACGAACCTACCGGTAAAGCTCGGCGGAGACTAACGCCGCCGTAGGTTCTGGTAATTTCAGGGACCCGAGTTTCGCGTGCCGACCCTAGAGACCAAAACGCTCTAGTCCTAAGTTTCCCACCACGCCTCCACAGGTGTAAACTCTCGCGATCGAAACCATGGTTAACCCTTGCGCCAAGGATAGGGAACGAAAATTCTCTAGTACCCAATGTCTTGTTATGGTCAATCATAGATAAGCTAAGTCCCATTGACCGGAACACAGCGGCTTCGTAAGATTTCCTATTGTTGTGATAGCAGTATCGGCCATGGAATGAAGCCTTACGGAATGCCGAGGAGCTGGTGATTGTGATGAAGAAACAGGCGAGGATCTTGGCGGTTACCGCTGCCGCAGCGGTCTTTCTCGCTGCTGGCTGCAACGACGTGATATCGACTAAGCAAGCCAAGGCGCATCCGCCGGCGGCAACCCCCGCACCGGCTCCCGCCGAAGTTCGCGAGAGCCTGCCGTTCCCCGAAAAACCAGCTTATTTGGCCTTCCTGCAGAACGATTCAAGACCCGCAATCGATATTTTAGTGGCCCAGGTCCAAACCAGCTTTAATGAGGGTCAGAAGAAATACAAAGCTAATCACTTCGATCAAGCCCGTGTGGATTTCGATCGTGCGATGGACCTCATAGTGCAAAGCGGTTTTCAAGCTGACTTTGACCCTCGCCTTTCCGATTTGGTCGACCAGTTGGGCGAGACGCTTCATTCCTACGAGCTAAACGCCGAACGCAATGCGGAAGAAGACGAAGAACCCGCTGGAGAGCCTGCACCAATCGACGCACTGGCGAACATGGAATTGCCCAAGGGCGATCCACGGCTGGCCGCTAAAGTGGAACAGGAATTGATCAGCGTTCCCCACGACCTTCCGCTTACTGTCAACGATTCGGTGCTGCAATACCTGAATTTTTTCACCACCCCGAAAGGCCGAGCCGTCGTGGAGCATGGCTTGGGACGCGCGGGGCGTTATAACGACATGATTCGTCGGGTGCTGCGTCAGGAAGGCGTGCCTCAGGATTTGATCTATTTGGCGCAGGCGGAGTCAGCTTTCCAACCTGCAGCGGTTTCACGGGCTGGCGCGCGCGGATTGTGGCAATTCATGCCCTTCCGTGGTGAGGAATACGATCTCGACCGCAACTATTGGGTAGACGAGCGCAGCGACCCCGAGAAAGCCACTCGCGCAGCGGCGCGCCATATGCGCGATCTCTACGACATGTTCGGCGACTGGTATTTGGTGATGGCCGCATATAATTCCGGCCCCATGAACGTGGTGAAAGCCGTCGAGCGCACCGGGTACGCCGATTTCTGGGAACTCCAAAGGCTTCACGCGCTCCCCAAGCAAACGCAGAATTACGTGCCCATCATTATCGCCATGGCGCTGGTCGCCAAAGCTCCCGCTCTCTACGGCGTGCAAGTCGCTCCTGAGAAGCCGGCGCAAGTGGACACCATCAAGCCCGGTCACCCCATTGACCTGCACTTGGTTGCGGACGCCTCGGGCGCAGATATCGATGACTTGCGCGCCCTGAATCCGGAACTTTTGCGCGGCGTGACTCCCAACGATCCAAAGTTCGAATTGAACGTGCCGGCCGGCACCGCTGAAAAGTTTGAATTGAACATCCAGCAAGTCCCCGAAGATAAGTGGACGAGCTGGCGCCTGCATGGCGTGGAAGGTGGCGAATCGCTAGCTGATATCGCGCGGCACTACCGCGTGACAGTTGCCGCTCTCGAAAGCGCCAACCATCTGCAACCTCACGCGTCCTTGCCGGCTGGCTTTCTTGTGAACGTGCCAACCCCCCCGCCTGTGATTCATCTGGTGCACTATAAAGTTCAGCGGGGAGATTCGCTGGAGGGCATTGCCGGTCGCTTTGACGTAACCGTGTCGCAATTGAAAAAGTGGAACAACATTCGAGGTTCCAGCGTGCCCCGCGGCTCCCGGCTGCGGATCTATGCCGGTGGCCCCCCAGACGATGCAGCGCCGCACGCGAAGCCGAAGGTCGCGGCACAGAGCACCGGCGCTAGCGCGTCGGTGCAGAAAGTCGATAGTCGGACCTCCGCACAACCCGAAGCAGTTGAACACCACGTCAAGCGCGGCGAGACTCTTTACTCCATCGCCCGCGCCTACGGAACCACCGTGGCATCCTTGCGCCAATCCAACCCGTTCTTAACCAGCCGGACGCTCGTCGCCGGCGACGTTCTCAAAGTTAACCGCTAAGCTAGTAGTGGATTTATTCTCCTCCCGTATCATCCCTGTTTCTATCCAGTTAGAGCCATAAAAGGCAGATAGGAGGCGCTGCCTCGTGGCAATCTCTGCACTTTAGTAAGCTGAAGCCACACTGAAAATGCCGACTTTTCAAGGCATTGCGCTTGACAAAGTTCTTACACTCCGTTTATAAGCGCCGAAGGACTAATAATTCGTCCTAATCAGGGAGGGTCGCATGTTTAACGCAAAACTTCACGACGAAGAGGATGACGAACTGCCGCGCTATGAAGAAGAGGAAGATGAAGGCGAAGGCGCCGAACAGCCGCACGAGGGAACTATAGAAATCGAGGAAATAGCCATCGAGAGCGAAGATGGCGACGAGGATTCTGCGGAATCCCCTGCTCTCCGAAAGCCCGCTCCGGCGTCCAAATCGAAACCGGCCAAAAAGCCTGCTCCCAAGAAGAAAGCCAAATCCAAGAGCAAGCCCAAACCTAAGAGCAAATCCAAGGCCAAGAAAGGTTCGAAAGCGAAGGGCGGCAAGCGCAAAAAGCGCTAACGAGCCTTATCGCGACATAGTTCACGGCGGACGGTAAAACAATTTGCCGTCCGCTGTTTGCTTTTGAAACGCCGCTGCGTTTTAATTCCCTATGAAGTAGAGTCCCTCCTGTTGTCCGTCCAGGGATAATATCAATCCAGTACATCTTTTTACGTAGTTCTTCTGATTGCCCGCATACCGGCCGCCAGCATACACACTTCATGCCCGTCATCGTTGAGCAGCTTCGCAGAACGCGCGGCGGAGCGCAGTTCCATCTGATGAGGTGTGAAGTCAAAGCCGGCGCACAAGACCTAGCAATTTACAGTGCTTATTTAAGGTCCTTGCGGGTATCTCCCAGCTCGCCCATGCGTTTTTCGGCTAACTGTCGAGTTTTCCCCAGCTTGGCAATTTGCGATGGCCAAGCAGCGCTTCTGCGCCCCAGCGTCCTAGATACGACGAGAGCGCCACGCCGTGCCCTGCAAACGCGCCGATCACAATCGCATTTCTCGTTTTCTTGGCCTCCGGATGCCACATGAATATGGGCTCCCAGGAGTCGCGAAACAGGATAGGGCCACCCCAGCGATGCGTGAATTGCACCAACTTCAGTGCGGGATGAAGCCCGCGAACCCGTTTTTCGAGCGAATCGAAAATTTGTGGAGCCTCGGCAGCCGAAATATCCACATCATTCAGGTCATCCGAGTGCGGAGCCTGCACTAGCCCCGCGCCAAAAATGATGGAATTGTTTTCGCAAACGCGGCCCCAGAGGTAAGGCAGATCCGAGGTATAAAAAGGTTTTCGTTCCGCCAAGCCAATTTGCGCTAGCTGCTCTTCATTGACAGGCTCCGTCGCGACTGCGAGTGTCAGCTTCGGATGCGTGCCCTCTTCCAGTTCCGATAATTTCAGGGAAAGCGCATTCGTCGCAAAAATAATCTTGCGCGCTGAAATTTTTCTCGAGGCCGATGCGCGCGGCGTCACCGCGATTTCAGGAATATCACTCCATGCGATATCCGTTACCGGATGATTTTCCAGTATCAACGCGCCCAGACGATCGGCCGCTCGGGCTAGGCCGCTTACTAATTTCCCAGGGTCAACGGTGCCGCCTTCCACTTCCTTGGTGACGTGAAGCGTACCGGAATCGTTCCAGAAGATTGGCGACTTCGCCAAACCTTTCTTGCGCGCTATTTCCCAAGCGCCGGTGAAGCGCTGATCGCAGTCAACGCGAAACTCCCCGAGAATCTCCTTGAACCCCGCCAGAACATCTCCCAAGCCCGGAAGATCGCCCGCTGCCGATTCGGAGAGCGCCATGCCCCCGGTACGCCCGCTCGCTCCGTCGCCCACCTTCCAGGCTTCCCATACCGCCACGGATTTCTCGGGGGCGATTTTTCGCAGCCACGCAGCCGCGGCTAAGCCGGTGAAGCCGCCGCCGATGACAGCGAAATCCAGAACATCAGGAAGCCCTGCTCGCGCGGAAGGAATGAAATCAATTCGCCAGGGCGGGTTTCCCCAGTTGTGCGGTTTGGGAGCGGAGTGCATAAGACAAAAAGAGTCAGCAGCCTATAAAGCTCGCAGAGAGGCTAAACAAGCGGCGGATTTGCGGCCACGGCCTTCTTGATGCAGCCAGCCGCGGCAAAGTTACATAATGCTTTCGGTCCAATTCTCCAGCGTGTGTTTTATATGCGCCATGAATTGGTGCGCCACAGCGCCATCCACCACCCGATGGTCGTAGGAAAGCGTGAGGTAAACCATCGAGCGAATCGCTATCGCGTCATCAATCACCACTGGACGCTTCTCGATCGTACCCAAGCCAAGAATCGCGACGTTCGGCTGGTTGATCACGGGCAATCCGAACAACCCGCCAAAGACTCCCGGATTGGTGATGGCAAACGTTCCTTCGGCAACCTCGTCCGGTTTGAGCTTCTTGGCGCGCGCGCGTTCAGCCAAGTCGTTCATGGCCCGCGCAATCCCAAGAAAGTTTTTCTCCTCGGCATTCTTAATCACCGGGACGATCAATCCCCAATCGAGCGCGACCGCGATCCCTATGTTGCATTCCTTGTGCAACACGATATTCGTTCCGTCCACAGACGAATTGACGGTGGGATATTTCCGCAGCGCTTCCACTGCCGCGCGAACAAAGAAAGGCATGAACGTAAGCTTGGTGCCGGACGTTTCCTCGAACTTGCTCTTCATCTTCGCGCGCAACGCGGCGATTCCGGAAACGTTCACTTCGTCCACGGAATACACGTGCGGAGAAACGCGTTTCGACAAAACCATGTGCTCGGCGATGCGCTGCCTCATCACCGACATGGGCTGGACTTCATAATGCCCAAAGTACATTTTTTCGCGCGGCACCGCGTTTTCGAGCACTGCGGATGCCGAAGCGCCTCCCGTTGCCGGTGGGCTCGAAGGCGTTGCACCAGGAGCCGCTGCAGGACGCGCGGAAGCCGCCGATGACGACGCACCTCCCTCCACCGCAGCCAAAATATCGTGTTTGCTGACGCGGCCGCCCGCGCCAGTGCCGGGAACCTGCGTGAGGTCCACATCGTGCTCGCGCGCGATTCGCCGTACCAGCGGAGAGCTTCTTACTTTTTCACCGCCAGCCGAAACTGCAGGCTTCTGGGGCGCCGTAGGCGAGCCTGTCGCCGATGCAGCTGTAGGCCTTTCAGATTGCTGGGGCGCCGCTTCCTTCGCTAGCGCCGGTGCGCCAGCGGGAGCGCTGGATTTTGCAGGAGCAGCATCAGACTTGGCCGGTGCAGGCGCAGCTGATGGAGCCGCAGCGCCGTCCGCATCGATAATCGCCACAACGGTCTGTATCGGGACCGTCTGACCCTCATTCACTTTAATTTCTTTCAGCACCCCGGCAGACGGCGATGGAATTTCCGCATCCACTTTGTCCGTGGAAATTTCGAACAGTGGTTCGTCTCGCTCAATCTTGTCCCCGGCCTTTTTCAGCCACTTAGTAATGGTGCCTTCAAAAATGCTCTCGCCCATCTGGGGCATGATGACGTCAACAGCCATGGTGATCTCCTATGCGCTCAATGCTTGCCTATACTGCAGTCAGACATTCCTCGTGCCATACGCCTGGCACGCCTTGCAGCGTATATATCTCGTCGCCGCCGTGGAAAAACGATACGTCTTTCACCTGCGCCGTGCGCCCGGCGTAGTCCAGTTGTTCCGGCTCCAGCTCATTGTGGTACTGCCCGGCTTCCATAAATTTTTCCAGGAATGCGCGATTTGCGATGCGCACCTCAGTGCCAACCGCGAACTCCGCATTGTTTACGCCCTTTGTTTTTCCCATGTCAGAATGCCGGCCTCCTCCGCGTTAGTATTTTGATAGTTCGCGCGCGGCCGCGACAACCTTTTCCGTATTCGGTAAAAATCTTTCTTCCAGCGTCGGCGCGTACGGCACCGGGGTGTCCAGAGCTGTCACGCGTGTGATAGGCCCGTCGAGATCCTCGAAGGCCCCTTCACATACGATGGCCGCGATCTCTCCAGCGATTCCTCCCGTGCGCGTATCTTCGTGAACGATCAAAAGTTTATTCGTTTTCTTCAGCGAAGTCAGGATGGCCTCTCGATCCAGCGGAAGTAGCGTGCGCAAATCGATCACTTCCGCCTCGATGCCTTCCCTAGCTAACTGCTCCGCGGCTTCCATGGCTGTGTGCGCCATCGCCGCATAACTGATAATCGTTAAATCATCACCTTCACGCCGAACGACGGCTTTTCCAATCGGAACCAGATGATCGCCTTCAGGAACTTCTTCTTTAATCCGGCGATATAGGAATTTGTGCTCGAAAAACAGAACAGGATTATTGTCGCGGACCGCGGATTTCAGCAGACCCTTGGCATCCGACGGCGTAGAAGGATAAATCACCTTCAGTCCAGGAGTGTGAACGAAATACATTTCAGGGTTCGCGGAATGAAATGGCCCGCCGTGGACGCCGCCGCCGGAAGGCCCTCGAATCACCATCGGTACAGGCGCGCCCCAAAGATAATGAGATTTTGCGACGAAATTCGTTACTTGATTAAAACAGCAGGCGATGAAATCAATGAACTGCATTTCCGCGACAGGCCGCAGTCCCAGAAATCCCATTCCACAAGCTGCGCCGACGATTGCGGTCTCGCTGATGGGAGTTTCAATCACGCGCTCGCAGCCAAATTTCGCGAGCAATCCCTCCGTCGCCTTGAAAGCTCCGCCATATACGCCGATGTCTTCGCCAATCGCCACTACCGCCGGGTCGCGGTCCATTTCTTCGAACATAGCCTGCCGAATCCCCTCAATCATGGTAATCGGAGCCATGTCAGCGTCTCCCGCGTTTATCGCGTGGATTTTGATGGGCGTGCCGGTCGCGCGGGTTTTGCGCTTCTCTCAGGGATTTGTCCTTAGGCCCGCGCCCAAATGGAACCCGCGGAACTTCCGGCGCCTCCGGTTCGACGCCACGCGCGGGAGGTTTCGCCTGCGGCTTGCCCCCAGATTTAACTATCGGCTTGGAGACTTTCGCGCCGTTGCCACCGGCATTGCCGGCAGACGCGAAGACGGCGGGCGCAGCCGTTTCTTTGCGAATGGCTTCCACTTCTGCAAAAGCGCCGTAATCTTTCACTTCCCAGCCCGGCTCAAAGCTCGATGCCGGAGGCGAAACTTCTGCCTTCGCTCGCTGCCATGTTGCCTCTATCGCGTGGCAACCTTCGCAGTAAACGCCTTCCTCGGCCAATTCAGCCGGAGGCATGGGCGATTCTTCCGCGAACTTCTGCTCCACATCCAATTCGCGCTCGATCCGCGCATCGATCTCCGCTTTCGCCTTCGCGTCCCAAATTTTACTTTCGGTGAGATATTTTTCGTAAAGCGCAATTGGATCGCGAGCCTTCCAATACTCAAACATCTGCTTCGGGACGTATTCGGCCGGATCGTGCTGCGCGTGACCCCGCATCCGCATCGTTTTCACTTCGATTAGCGCAGGGCCGCGTCCCGCGCGGGATTCGTCCACGGCTTCTTTCGTGGTGTTGTATACCGCCACGACGTCATTGCCGTCCACGATCCAGCTTCGAATCCCGTAAGCTACCGCTCGGTCAGCGAGATTCTTCACTGGCACTTGGCGCGAAACGGGCGTGGAGTAAGCCCACTGATTATTCTCGACAATCAACACAAACGGCGCGCGTTGCTGCGCTGCCAGATTCAACCCTTCGTGAAATGCTCCAGTGGAGCTGCCGCCATCGCCAATCCATGTAAGCGCAACAATCTTTTGCCCCAGGTAGCGGCCGGCCATGGCCACACCAGTCATCACTGGAATCAAATCACCGAGCATCGAAATCGGGGAAACGATGTGGCGCACCTTTAAATCGCCGAAATGGCTGGTGCCGTCTTTACCTTGCGTCGGCGAAGTGTATTTCGCCATGTGCTGGGTGAAAATGTCACGTGGCGGAACGCCTTTCACCAACAGCGCACCGATATTGCGGATCATTGGCGCGATCCAATCTTTCTTCTCCAACGCATAGCAAGTCCCGACGGAAACGCCTTCCTGCCCCAGACTGGAGTAAAGCCCTCCCACAATTTTGTTCTGCCGGAAGAGGCGCACCATGCGCTCTTCGAGCTGGCGGTTGAGCTGCATGAAGTAATACAGGTCTAAATGCTGCTCCCGCGTCAGCGGATTGCTCATACTTCACTCCCTTTTGCGGCTCCTACCGGCACGTTATCACGATCTGGGGTCGCTGCTGGTGCCGAGGATTGAAATATATTCTGAAGTTTGCTCAATGAAACGGAATCTATCTTACGGTCGAAAATCTCTCCGAAGCGAGCGATCAAGCACCGTTCGGCTTCCTGCGGACTTACCGCCCGGCCCAACGCGCGTTCGAGAGAGGTTGCGCGCTTTCCGGCGATGCCGCACGGCACAATCAAGTCAAAGTAACGCAGGTCGGTGGAGACATTGTACGCGAACCCATGCGAGGTAACCCAGCGGCTCAGATGAACTCCCAAGGCTCCAAGTTTCTCGTCCGCGAATCCGCCTTGCGAATCCAGCCAAACTCCGTGCTGGCCTTCCACACGCTTTGCATCGAGCCCAAAATCCGCGGTGGCGCGAATCATTACTTCTTCAAGTTGACTAACATACCAGCGCACGTCGCGTTTGTGTTCCGCTAAATCCAGAATCGGATAGCCAACGATTTGTCCCGGACCATGATAGGTGATATCGCCGCCCCGGTCGCTCAGATGAAATGCCACATTCATCTGCCCCAGTAAATGGTTCGAGGCACGCAAGTGCTCGCGGCGCCCGTTGCGTCCCAGCGTGATTATGTGCGGATGCTCGCACATCACCAGCGTATCCGCAATCGTCCCCGCTTTACGTGCTTGAACGAGCTTCCGCTGAAAATCGCTCGCCCAGTCATAAGGCACAAGGCCCACGTTCACAACCCAGCAGGTTTTTTCTTCTTGAATCACGGTACGGTTATCACTGTTTCGACTAGCGAATGCGACTCTTCGAGCTAAATGTTTATGGCCATGCCGCGAACTGAATTGAACGCGTCGCCCATCGCTTCCCAAACCGTCGGATGCGCGTGGATCGTGGCAGCCATATCGTCCAAGGTAGCCTCGAGGCCCAGCGCCGCGACCGGCTCCGCAATAATTTCCGTCGCCAGCGGCCCAATGGCGTGCACGCCAAGAATCTCGCCGTACTTTTCTTCAGCCACCACTTTAATGAACCCTTCATGCTGGCCCAGTATTGTTGCTTTGCTATTGCCGATGAACGGAAACTTTCCAGTCTTCACCTTGAAGCCTGCGTCGCGCGCCTGCTTTTCGGTCAAGCCGATCGATCCAATCTGCGGTTCGCAGTAGGTCGCGTTCGGACAGCGCTTGCGATCGAACGGCTGCACCTGTTTCCCGGCCATACGCCCGACGGCGATAATTCCTTCCATCGAAGCTGCGTGCGCAAGCTGTGGCAGACCTGCCACGATGTCTCCAATGGCGTAAAGATGCGGCTCATCCGTTTCCAGAAAAGCGTTGGTGTGGACGAAACCGCGTTCCACTTTAGCTTTTGTTTTCTCGAGCCCCAGGTTCTCGGTGAGCGGTCGGCGCCCGACGGCAATCAGTACTTTCTCCGCGCTAATCGTCTGCGATTTCCCGGTTTTGTCTTTGTAGGTGACAGTCGCGCCATTCGCGTTCTTCTTTACCGACTCCACCTTTGCTTCCAACTCAATGCGCATTCCCTTCTTCGTGAGCGCCTTGTGTAATTCAGCGGAAATTTCCTCGTCTTCCAGCGGCACAACGCGTGAAACGGCCTCCAGCAGCGTGACTTCCGAGCCAAACGTGCGGAAAATCGAAGCGAACTCGACACCCACGGCTCCGCAGCCGACCACGATCATCGATTTCGGAATGTCCTGCAGACCCAGTATTTCGCGATTCGTCAGAACAACTTTGCCATCGATTTCAACGCCGGGCAGCGAGCGCGCCTCTGATCCTGTCGCAAGCAATATATTCGTGGCCTCGATTTCAGTTGTCTTGCCGTCTTTCTCAACGGAAACCCGCCCCGGCCCTGCAATTTTTCCCCAACCAGTGATGGTCTCCACCTTGTGCTTCTTGAATAGGCTGGCGATGCCCATGGCGTGCTTCTTAACGATCTTGTCCTTGCGCGCCAGGATGCTGGGCCACTTGATCTTCACGTCTTTTACTTCAAACCCAAATTCTTCCGCGCGTTTGAAGTGGTCGTAAATATCCGCGTGGTGCAGAAAAACTTTTGTAGGAATACAGCCGACGTGCAGGCAGGTGCCGCCCAGGAAAGAGTCCTTCTCCACCACAGCGACTTTTAGGCCCCATTGTGCCGCGCGAATTGCGGCGACATAACCGCCGGGACCGCTGCCGATAACCACCACATCGTATTTAGCCAAGCCAGTCCTCCCCGCAATTCTCAATTCCGCCGTGCGTATAGATGCATGGTGAGATGTGTAAGATGCGGCTCTTCCAGTGTGCGCAAACCCAATATTTTAGCAGCCGCGCTTGGCAGCCGCAACCCTGCTCTCCTAAATCCATCCTGCTACGTCTGACTCAAACAGGGCTTCCATCTCAGTCGTTGCGGCTTCGGCTCGGAACAAAAGCGGTTACTTAAACGCATCTAGTGCGGAGGATTCATGAGTTCAGGATCGAGTGCTCCAGAAACGGTAGTTCCCACTCCCGAACCTGCTTCGTCTCAAGCCAGTGCTTGGCGGGGAGTTTTCATAGGCCCGAACGGCGTTCGCGCCGGCTGGCGATTCATAATGTACGCCTTGCTCTTCGCGGGGCTGGTATTTCTTTTCCAACGAATCCTAAAGTTCATTCCTTCGTTTGTGGAAATCGTGCGTACGGTTCAGAGAGAGGGAATCCTTACGCCACAGTTTGAATTCATTTTTGAAAGCACGTTTATCGCGGCGGCAGTAGTAGCAGCCGGCATCATGGCACGATTCGAAAAGAGGCCCTTCGGCGTTTATGGCATACCTATTGAAAAAGCGTTTGGAAAGCTCTTTTGGCAAGGCGTTCTGTGGGGGCTCCTATTTGAAACGGCGGCAATACTGATAATTTCCGGGCTCGGCGGTTTCTCGTTTGGAAATCCCGCGCTTTCAGGCGGCGCGCTCGTAAAGTACGCAATTTTGTGGGCTGTAGGTTTCGTTATGGTGGGAATCGCGGAAGAATTCACTTTTCGAGGTTACACGCAATTTACGCTTACAACTGGAATCGGCTTTTGGCCTTCAGCAGTTTTGCTATCCGCGGCGTTCGGCGCGATTCATCTGGGCAATGCCGGGGAAGGATGGGTTGGGGCGCTTTCCGTTGCTACGTTTGGCCTTTTTGCCTGCTTCACTCTAAAACGCACGGGAAATCTCTGGTTTGCAATCGGCTTTCATGCCGCGAGTGATTATGCCGAAACCTTCATCTTTTCCACGCCGGATAGCGGACTATTAGCTCAAGGGCACCTTTTGAATTCCAGTTTTCACGGCCCTCGCTGGCTCACTGGTGGAACTATCGGCCCGGAAGGCAGCCTGATAGATTTTGTGGTATTCGCTCTGGCATTTATAGCGTTTGCCAAGCTCTATCCTTCGAAGAAAAATGTGGTTGCACCCCAAACCAACGCCTTCTGATCATTTGCTCTAGCACCAGCAGCGCATTCAGAAGTCCCTCACGGGCTATCTTGCAATTCGGAATCAGTCGATTCCCACACGCGCTGGAAATATCCACGTGCGGCCAAGGAAGCGGTATCATGCTCAAACTAACCCATACCTTTGATCGTAGAGAATGAAGGGTTGGGAGACAACGTGACGATTGATCCAGGACCACCCGATCCAGTTTTGATCAGCAATCAGCCGGAACCCCCTCGGCCACAACCAGCGACTGGGAATGTTTTTGTCGGGCCGAACGGTATTCGCGCCGGTTGGCGCCTCCTGATTTTCTTGGCCGTCTTCATCGGACTTTTGGGCTCTGCCGGATTCGTGCTCTCTCGCATCCCTGCCGTTCGAGCGTTTCAGCAAGCTCAACCCAAAGGGGCGCTCATGCCTGCCGGGCAAATTAGTTCAGAGGGCTTGGCCGTTCTCGTCTTACTTATCTCGGCCTTCATCATGAGCAAGATCGAAAAGCGCTCCTTCGGTGATTACGGCTTGCCACCTGGCGAAACATTCGGCAACCGTTTCTGGCAAGGTGTGCCGCTGGGCCTGGCCATGTTATCCCTGCTGATGGCTCTGATCGCACTTTTCCACGGCTTTTCGCTCGGAGGATTTGCGATCACCGGTACGGAGGCTATTAAATACGGCCTTCTTTACGGCATCGGGTTCATTCTGGTAGGCATCTTCGAGGAATTCTCGTTTCGCGGTTATATGCAATCCACCCTGGCGTCGGGAATAGGTTTCTGGCCCGCGGCAATCGTGCTGAGTATTGTGTTCGGGGCAATACACCTTCAAAACTCGGGCGAGGCCATCTACGGAGCAGTCATGGCCGGTGCCTTCGGATTAGTCGCAGCCTTCTCGCTCTTGGGAACGGGAAATCTTTGGTTCGCGATCGGCATGCATGCTTCCTGGGACTGGGGCGAAACCTATCTGTACTCAGTTCCTGATAGCGGACTCATCGCGCAAGGACATCTACTCAATTCCTCCTTTCACGGCCCAACATGGCTCACTGGCGGCACCGTCGGACCGGAAGGCAGCGCGTTCGTCTTTCTCGTTTTGCTAATCTGGGCTGCCGCCATACACTTTTTATTTCCAGCGAAGCCGTTACGCTCCTGATTTAGACGTCGGAATCCTTTCCGGCGTTCAAAGCATCTACATCAGGTCTCTCTCTTCAATCTTCACCTCAATTTGACATTGGAGAGAAGGTGTCGTTAAAATCGTGGGATTTTAGTACGGCGGTTTACCCCGCCTAGGGACCTAACCATGGAAAAGAAGCGACTCGAATACTATAAGAAGAAATTGGTCACGCGACGCGATGAACTAGTTCGGGGAATTGCGCGCACCGAGCAAGAAGGCCGCGAAGCGGACGAAGACCCTACCGTGGACCTCGCGGATAAGGCTGCCAACTCCTATACCAAGGAATTTCTCTTCGGGCAGACGCACAACGATCGTTCACTTCTGCAGCTCGTGAATGACGCCCTAATGCGCATCAAGGACGATAGTTTCGGCGAATGCGTGGCCTGCCACCAGGAACTTCAGCAGAAGCGCCTGGAAGCTGTGCCGTGGACCCGCTATTGCATCACCTGCCAGGAAAAGATGGAGCAGGGCCTGCTGTAAACTTCCTTCGTAAATTTGGCATCGGCTCGCCTACAGCCGGGTCGGTGTGCCCCAGCCGCATCGATCTAAAGCTTCAAAATCCGTAGATTTCCGTAAGTAACTCCATTCCTTCACTTGCCTTCGCAATTGCGCTAGCGTCTCGCGTTCTCCTCACGAACAGCAGCGCTTCTGGATCATTCGTAATGCCGTCTTCGACGCGCTCGCCGCAGTGCTCTTCCCTGGGCCATGCCGAATCTGTGGTCAGACGCTCGTCACTGCCAGCAGCATTCCGATCTGCCCACATTGTCTTGCATCCTTCCAGCCCATCACCGACCCGCGTTGGCGATTGGTTCGCCGCCAAGCTCGCCGAAATCGTGGCACGCGATGCTGACCGGTTCCGAGCTAACGTCGGCGTTCCCGTCCCGCTCCACCGCGACCGCATGCGCGAACGTAGTTACAATCAAGCGGAATTAATCGCGCGGGCCGCTAGTACGCCTTCTAAAATTAAAAACTGGATCGTATTTGCTCATGCGCACGAAGCCGCGTCCCGCGCGTTTAGCGCTTTCCCGCAAAGAGCATTGGGATTCCGTGCGTGGCGCCTCCGCTACTCGCAAAGGTGTCTAAGTTGACAACCTCCGCGTCCTGCTGGTAGACGATGTATTGACGACTGGCGCGACTCTTGATTCGTGTTCTCGCGCTTTATAGAAGGCCGGCGCAAAAGCCGTGTTAGGATTGACAGCAGCTCGTGTGGTGACAGGGTTGCCGCCTTCGAACGGGGCGCCCGTTACCGGTTGAAAAATCTAGCCGGATAACCGCGCGAGTAACGCGAGCATCCAAAAGTAACGCAGTCTTTCAGCACGTCAAAGGCGAGCGAATGGACAAGCGTTTCAAGAGCGGCTTACGGCCCCGACCGAAGATTGGGTTGGGCGGTGTAGCGCCGGACGCTGCCGCTTCCAAGTTGCCGCCCTCGCCAGCGAGCCGTCCTTCCGTGATGCAAGCGCCGGTTCTCGTACTCAACGCCACCTTCGAACCCATCAACGTTACCGCCGTGCGCCGCGCTCTGGTCCTGATGTTGAAGGGCGTGGCTCAGGCTGAAGAGACCAACCACGCGGAAGTTCATACCACGCACAAAGCTATGCAGGTGCCTTCCGTGATTCGTCTTCTCACTTACCGCCACATCCCGCAGCAAAGCCGGGCGCTCTCGCGAAAAAATATTTTGCTGCGCGACCGCAACACTTGCCAGTTTTGTGGCCACGCTTTGCCGGCTTCGGAATTGACACTCGACCACGTGATGCCGCGTTCGCGCGGCGGCCGCTCCTCCTGGGAGAATCTGGTGGCCTGCTGCTACGGGTGCAACAATCGTAAAGGCGATCGCACTCCGGAAGAAGCTGGCTTGAAACTTCAACGCCGCCCGCGCCCTTTCACTCTTCACACTTCGCGCCAACTGATGCGCCTGATCGGTCATCGCGACGAGAAATGGCGCAAATACCTTTTCTACTAGCCTTTTCAAGCCCCTTCGAGATTTAAATCCAGGTGCAACCTTTTCAGCTCGTTCGCGTCTAATCAATCAAATACTTCTAGGACACACCCCGGGAAGTGGTACTGATTCAACTCAGGCCGCTTCCCTAATTTTTTGCCCGTGAAAATTTGGAATGGTTTTTCCGCGTACTCCTAGGCGGCGAAATTGCGTCACTGCCGAAAAATCACTTCTGTCCCACGGCGCCTATTTTCGTTCAATCCGATGCGCGTGATATGAATTTCCGGAGGAAGCTATTTTAGTAATTTGTCCGTCGCTGAATGGAACCTCAATCCCGGAGCAACCAGCCATACCATCGGTGGTTTTCCGTCCAGTTCGATTCCCGCGAAATACGCATTGCGCTGAAAATTTCCTTCGCACTGGCGCCGCCTAACTCGCAGCCAATAATCCACGGCCTGGATCGGTAGCTGAATGTCTTCAGACGCTTTTAACTCGATCGCCACCAAACGCCCGCGCTTCGTGACGCCGAGCAAATCAATTACGCCTCGATCCCCGGCTGCCAAAGCCGGCACTTGTGAATTCAAATGATGCGCATCAAGCCTGGTGGGGTCATCCGTTCAAGTGCATCACCAGTTTGTTTATATAAAGAAAGATTAAGAGTCGTGCGGTTATTCCAGAGCTAGCCCGGTGACGCGTATCGAAGGATACTGCTTATCCCATTCCACAGGAAGATGCTCCATCTGGATCTGAAAATCCCGCCGCTTTCCGGGGTCCAGCGGAGCATCGGCCGGACCAATTAACTGATTTGTGTCGCGCAAAATTACCTGGTGAAAAGGATCGTGAAACTCCACGGTAACTTCCAGCCCTCGCACTTTTCTCGGTCCATCGTTGAACATAGTGCCAGCTACGTAAGTAAAATCCTGATTCAAAAAATTCGTAGCGTGTGCCAACTGGATGTCCACCAATTGAATGTGCGGCGCGTAAGCTTGTTCTGCCGGACCAAACGGCAACTTCACGACGGTTGCAGCCGTATGAGAATGCATCACGTGCGTTAGAAGAAGAAACCCGCCGAAAATCAGCAGCACAATTACCGCGCCGGCCAAGAAAGCCACAGGCAGACGGCTGCGCTCTGCGCGATACGGGGCTTCTCCTGGTTCCATGGTTTCCTGTCGGTTTAGCGGCCGAACAACAGTCTGTTGATCAAAGGCTCCGGTAATCCCGCCGCGGCCATTCTCTTCTGCACGGCGTCGATGTCGTAGGGTACGCGCCAGAACTCCACCGAATTGTTGGGGAGATCGGCGATAGCGAATGCCGCGCGTGGGTCTCCGTCGCGAGGCTGGCCCACGGATCCTGGATTTAGAAGATAGGTTGTGCCGGGCTCAATCGTCAGCGTCGAAAATGGAGCGCCGTCGCCAGGCTTGAAATGCAGCACGCCGACTTTATTATCTCGCAGCGTGAAGCCGCCTTGCAGGTGTGTGTGACCGAAGAAAGTTATCGGGGAGGGCGCGTCGAGCAGCCCGTCCAGCGCTTGCGCCGGTGCAAAAACGTATTCATCTTCGTCGCGATGCGCTCCGTGGACCAGCGAGAATCCGTCCACCGTTGCCGGACCAGTGGGCAATTCCTCCAGCCATGCGCGATTCTCAGGCCGCAATTGATTCCGGGTCCACAACGCCACATTCCGCGCCACCGGATTGAAGTCGTCCGCGTTGGCGATGCCGCTCCCGGCTTTGTCGTGATTGCCGCGAATCGTCGTCGCGCCGAGTTCGCGCACTTTGTCGATAACTTCGTTTGGGTCTGGACCATATCCAACCACGTCGCCCAGACACAAAACCTTATCCCAGCGCCCTTTGGCGGCCTCTAACGCGGCCTGCAGCGCTGTGGCGTTCGCATGGATATCACTCAGAATTAGATAGCGCATTCAACCACCCTGGTGGGCAGGAAGCGGATTATAGACGAACCCGGGGCGCGTTGCACGAAACTCCCAAGAGAAAAAGCCTGGCCGAAGAATGGCATCTGGGCTCTTCAGCGGATCAACATGCAGTCGCCGTAACTGTAAAAGCGGTATCCCTGTTCCACGGCGTGGCCATAAGCTCGCAAGATTTCTCCGCGTCCGGCAAAGGCCGCCACCAGCGCCAGCAGGCTCGATCGCGGTAAGTGGAAATTTGTAAGCATGTGATTCACGATTCGGATCGGCTTTCCCGGATAAATAAAAATCTCCGCGTCGGCTGGGCCCGGGTCAATCAGTTCATTTCGCGCCGCCGCTTTCTCTGCGGCATCTTCAAGAGCGCGGACCACAGTGGTGCCAACAGCGAGAATCGGGCGCCCTTCTTTTTTTGCGCTCACAATGGCTTGCGCCGCGCCCTCGGAAATCTCGTACGACTCCGCGTGAATCCTATGGTCTTCCAACCGCTCTGTCCGCACCGGTTCAAACGTGCCCAGCCCGACGTCCAGTCTTATCTCCGCAATTTCGATTCCGCGTTTGCGCATCAATTCAAGAATTTCGGGCGTGAAATGAAGGCCTGCAGTCGGCGCGGCCACCGCGCTCCCCTGCCGTGCATAGACCGTCTGATACCGCTCGTGGTCAGCCGCCTCGTCTGCACGCTTGATGTAGGGCGGTAATGGAATATGTCCCAGCCGCGCGATCCCCTCGGCAAAACTTCCTCGCGACGTGAATCGCAAAAGTCGCAAACCATATCCGCCGCGTTCTTCCACGCGAGCTTCTAGTTCACCATCTCCGAAAATTATGCGTTCACCAACGGGAATCTTCCGTCCGGGACGAACCAAAGTCTCCCAAAGATCGGGTTCTATTTGCCGCACTAGCAAAACTTCAATAGAAGATTTCAGATGCTCGTCTCGCGCAGGATTGTTTTCTCCCGGCTTCTGCGAACGAACACCTTCGCGCCGCCCAAACAACCGGGCCGGCAACACACGCGTATTGTTCAGCACAACCAGTTCATCGCCGCGCAACAATTCAGGAAAGTCGCGAAAATGACGATCGTCGGTGGCGCCGGACTTTCGATTCATCAGCAGCATTCGCGCAGCATCGCGCTGCTCCGGCGGACGCTGTGCGATCAACTCCGGCGGCAAGTCAAAATCAAATTCACTTAATTCCATCGGTTTCGTCCGCGATCCATACGCTCTGGTTCTAAGTATGCTGTACCATCTTAACGAATCAACAAGCGCGTTCAGCGCCGTAAGCAGGAATTGTGGCTGAGGATTCTGTCGTCATCACTACTCGAGGTGTCGAGCGGCTGCGCGCAGGCCATCCCTGGGTCTATCGCAGCGACGTTCGCAGCGCGTCGGCAGAAGCCGGCGCCATCGTGCGCGTCACCGACGAGCGCGAGCGCTATCACGGCCGCGCGTTTTACAGCGACAAATCGCAAATCGCCGTCCGCCTGCTCACGCGCGAAGACGTTCCCGTCAACCGCGCTTTTTTCGCCGAGCGCATCCGCCGAGCCGCGGCCTATCGAAAAACCGTCGTCGAAAATACCCACGCGTATCGCCTGATCTATGGCGAAGCCGACCTGCTGCCCTCCGTCGTCGTCGATGCCTACGGAGATTACTTCGTTATCCAAACGCTCAGCCAATCCAGTGAACGCTATAAGAGCCTTCTCTGCGAAATCCTGGTCGAGCAGTTCTCTCCCAAAGGCATCCTCGAGCGCAACGATCCCAAAGTGCGTTTGCTCGAAGGCCTTGAACAAAAAGTCAGCGTCCTGCAGGGCGAAGTGCCCGAAGAAATTCTGGCTAAAGAAAACGGCATCGCCTTTTTCTACGACCTCCGCAACGGACAGAAGACTGGATCCTTTCTCGATCAGCGAGAAAATCATGCCGCCGCAGCTCAATACTCATCAGGAGAAGTGCTCGATTGCTTCGCCTACCAGGGAGGATTTGCGCTTACGGTCGCAAATAAATGCGTGCACGTCGAGGCCGTCGATATGGCCCCGGCAGCACTGAACGCCGCTCGCCGCAATCAAGAAGCGAACGCCATCCCGAACGTTACCTTTCGCGAGGCAAACACATTTGACCTGCTGAAGGAATACGACGAGGTCGGCCGCGGCTTTGACACCGTCATTCTCGATCCGCCTGCCTTCGCCAAGAATCGAGCCAGCATCCCCGCGGCCCAGCGCGGCTATAAGGAAATCAATCTTCGCGCCATGAAGCTGCTGAAACCGGGCGGGTACTTGGTCAGCTGCTCCTGCTCTTACCACATCTCCGAGCCTCTCTTCCTCCAAGTCCTCGCGGAGGCCGCCATAGACGCGCGCAGGACAGTCACAGTCGTGGAGCGGCGAACCCAAGCCCGGGACCATCCGATTCTGCTAACCATGCCTGAAACTCACTATCTTAAATGCTTTATAATAAGAGTATTATAGAGAAATCGAACTATTAATTTGGCTCCGAGCTATCCATGAAAATACTTGACAATGAGGCACGCATATTTTATTATCCGTATGCGCTAACTAGGAAGCACGATTCCTTTTCCAGGAAGTTGAATCACACAGTCACGAAACGACGAAGAGGGCCGTGATTCTGCCGGCCCTCTTTTTGTCTTAATAGAAAAGTGAGAAAATCGCACCATGCCGCGACTCGACAAACTTACCATCAAAGCCCAGGAAGCCTTGCAAGCCGCGCAAGAAATGGCCGGCCGCACCGGCCAGCAACAGATTGAGCCCTTGCATGCGCTTTGGGCTCTTACCGTTCAAACGGACGGAGTCGTGCCTCCCTTGCTTGAAAAGCTTGGTGTCTCGCCCGCCACGCTCGCGAGCGAGGTCGAAACTCAGATTAACCGTCTGCCGAAAGTTTCCGATGTCTCGCAACAGTATCTGAGTCCTGCAACTAACAAGATTCTCGACAAAGCTTTCGAAGAAGCCCAGCGACTCAAGGACGAATATGTTTCCACGGAGCACATTCTCCTTGGCATAGCTTCCGATTCTCGCGACCCCGCGAGCCAACTGCTCGCTCGTCACGGCGTAACCCACGACGCGATCTTGCAGGCCATGACCTCAATTCGCGGCAGCCATCGCGTCACTTCGCAAAATCCCGAATCAACTTATCGCGCCCTCGACCAGTACGGTCGTGACCTCACCGACCTGGCCCGCCGAGGCAAGCTGGATCCAGTAATCGGCCGGGATGAAGAAATCCGCCGCGTGATGCAAATTCTTGCCCGCCGCACAAAAAACAATCCAGTGCTGATCGGCGAACCCGGCGTTGGCAAAACCGCCATTGTGGAAGGCTTGGCGCAGCGCATCGTCGCCGGGGACGTCCCCGAAGTTCTGAAACCCAAGCGCATCGTTACCCTGGATCTTTCTTCGCTCGTTGCAGGCGCCAAATACCGCGGCGAATTCGAAGACCGCCTGAAAGCTGTCCTGAAAGAAGTTACGGAATCTGATGGCCAGATCATTCTCTTCATTGACGAGTTGCATACCCTCGTCGGCGCCGGCGCTGCGGAAGGCTCCATGGACGCCTCCAACATGCTCAAGCCCGCTTTGGCGCGCGGTGAGCTGCGCGCAATCGGCGCTACCACGCTGAACGAATATCGCAAGTACATCGAAAAAGATCCTGCGCTGGAACGCCGCTTCCAACCCGTCTTTGTGGGCGAACCTTCCGTCGAAGACACCATCGCCATCCTGCGCGGACTGAAGGAACGTTACGAAGTACAT
>Ga0209009_1000107_pt1 | contig 35266 bp, 31 predicted proteins | sample BlaSpr_A8_OM3_M2_FD_187979 | JGI IMG/M metagenome (GOLD analysis project Ga0209009, IMG submission 187979) | Forest soil microbial communities from Thunder Bay, Ontario, Canada - Black Spruce, Ontario site 2_A8_OM3_M2 (SPAdes) (version 2) | ecosystem: Environmental > Terrestrial > Soil > Boreal... | reverse complement strand
GGGGCGACCACCACCGGAGCCTTAGTGGCGAGATACAGAGTGGCGAGAAAATCTTCGGCAATGCCGTTCGCAAATTTGCCGAGAATGTCCGCGGTAGCGGGCGCAACCAGCAGCAAATCAATTCGCTGCGCGACGGCAATATGTTCAATGGCGCTTTCAACGTTTGCCGGAGCAGCGGAACCAGCGGCACTGAACATATCCGTGATTACTTTTTGTCCGGTGAGCGCGGCGAAGGTAAGAGGAGCGATGAACTCCTGCGCTGCACGGGTCATCACCACTTGCACGTCCAACTTTTCCTGCTGCAAACGACGAACCAGTTCCGCAGCTTTGTAAGCCGCAACGCCTCCAGTGACGCCGAGTGCGATTTTCATCTGGTGCGCAGCGGATGTTACTTCTTCCGCTTGCCGTCCTTATCCTCAGGCTCTCCGCTCAATTCCTTGGCTTCGTATTCGAGCAGACCTTTCAGCAATTCTTCTTCGGCGATGCGCGTGGTCTTGCGCGATCGCGGGTTATCGACCATGGGGCGTCCGCCGATCATCAACTGCCGTGCGCGGCGCGCGACGACTACAACATATGCAAACTGGCTTTCCGGTGGATCTCTCAACACGGCCATATTCAGATCAGCCTCCAAAGGACTTCAAAATTTCGCGAATTCTTTCTTCATTACGCGGCACCCGGCATCGCGAGCCGAGTGCAATGGCCTGGACTTCTTTACCTGCGCGCTCGATATCGTCGTTGATGATGGCGTAATCGTAGCTACTATAGTTCAACATCTCCTGGCGCGCACGTTCGAGCCGACGCCGAATTTCGTCTTCCGAATCCTGACCACGCTGCCGTATGCGATGTTCGAGCTCAGTGCGAGAAGGCGGCAGGACGAAGACTGCTACAGCGCTAGGCAGCTTTTGTTTTACCTGCAAAGCGCCCTGTACGTCAATTTCGAGAACCAGATCTTTTTTTTGCTCCTGCGCTTCGGTTACAGATTTGCGCGGAGTGCCGTACCAATGCTTTCCGAACACCTGGGCATATTCCAGGAAATCGCCGCGTTCCACCATTCCCTGAAATTGAGACTCGGAGACAAAATTGTACCATTTGCCCTCGCTCTCCGTCTTGCGCGGCATGCGCGTGGTGCACGAAACAGATAGCATGGTGCCGGGCAGCTGCAAAATTTTTTCCACCAGAGTGGACTTCCCCGAACCCGATGGCCCGGAGACGATGAGCACCAAAGGCTCCGTTTTGCTCATTCTATGTTTTGCACCTGTTCGCGCAATTTTTCGATTTCAGATTTGATCTCCAGGCCGCTGCGAGTGATTTCCAGACCTTCGCCATCGTTACCGGGAGTTTTTGAAAGCAACGTGTTGGCTTCGCGCTGCATTTCCTGGAGGAGAAAATCGAGTTTCTTGCCGGCTTCAGAAGCGTTGACGAGCAGGCCCTCAAATTGTTGCACGTGGCTACGCAGGCGCAGCAACTCTTCGGAAACGTCGCTACGCTCGGCAGCTAGCGCGGCTTCCTGAGCCAAACGGCTTGGATCAATTTGTGTTTCGCCGAGAAGCTCTTTCATGCGTGTTTCAAGGCGTTTTGCGAAAGCGGGTCGCGCGCGCTCGGCCAGTGTGGTCAGGTTCGAGGCCAAGGCGGCAATGCTTCGAAGCCTCGTGAACATCTCCTGGCGCAGGAGGTCGGCTTCTTCCTCGCGCATGCGATCGAGCTTGTCGAGCGATTCAACCATACAGCGCCCGAGCATGGCTTCGAGGCGCTCGAGTTCGCTTTCCAGCGACGCGGTGGGCGCGCCTATCACTCCAGGCAAGCGCATGATGGACTCCACATCCGGCTCGGACTCAATTCTGAATTCTTTTCGCAGCGAAGTGGCGGCTTTCAGGTAGGCCGCGGCCACTTCGCGGTTCACGCCGATCGCGGCGGGGCCGGCCAGCTCGTAGTGCACCGTGACGTCGAGATGGCCGCGGCGAACGCGCTCGCGAATGATTTGGCGAATGCGCGGTTCGAGTGGTTCGAAACCTTCGGGCATGCGCAAATGCAAGTCGAGGAAACGGTGATTCACGCTGCGGATGGTTACGCGCAGGCTCCAGCCATTTTCCGCGGCTCGAGACTGAGCATAGCCGGTCATGGACTTCAGGCCGGCACTCGCTGACGCTGAAGTGGTGTGGATCGGTTTTGGACTTGAGCCTGACATTTTTATGCGGGCCCTGCGGTTCGCGTCACAGTGTCAACATCGCGGAATTGCATTTCGTAAAGCCGCGCGTAAACACCGCCGCGCGCGAGGAGTTCATCATGCGTTCCGCGCTCACGGATTGTGCCGCCTTCCAGCACAGCAATCAAGTCCGCGCGACGAATTGTGGAGAGCCGATGGGCGATCACGAAGACGGTGCGGCCGGTCATCAGATTATTCAGCGCGTCCTGAACGAGCATTTCCGATTCAGAGTCCAGCTCAGACGTCGCTTCGTCCAAAATCAGGATGGGAGCGTCTTTCAATAGCGCGCGGGCAATGGCGAGGCGCTGACGTTGGCCGCCGGAAAGCCTTTGGCCGCGGTCGCCGATCAGGGTCTGGTAGCCATCCGGCATTTGCATGATGAAATCATGAGCGAGCGCTGCTTTGGCTGCTGCAATTACTTTTGCTTCCGGCATGTTGGGCCGGCCGTAACACAAATTGTTCCATATGGTGTCGTTGAAGAGGATGGTTTCCTGCGTCACGATGGCCATCTGCTCGCGCAGCGAACGCAAAGTCACTTCGCGAACATCCTGGCCATCTATCAGCAGCGAACCTGAGGTGGCGGTGTAAAAACGGGGGAGCAGATTCACCAGGGTGGTTTTGCCGGCGCCGCTCGAGCCTACGATTGCGATCACTGCGCCCGCCGGAACTTTCAACTTCAGATTACGCAGCGTGGGCGCATCGCCATCGTCGTAAATAAAGCTGGCATCGGCAAATTCGACGGATTCCGAAAGGCGCGGCAACGCTTTGGCGTTCGGCATATCCAGCTTTTCTTCGGGCAAATCGAGAAGCCTGAATACCTGCGCGGACGTTCCCAGGGCCTGTACGAAAAGCTGATAGATGTTGCCGATGCGCTTGATGGGTTCGTAGGCTTTGAACAGCGCGAACGTAAAGGCGCCGAATGAACCAATCGACATGCGGCTGGCTTTGATTTCGCCGCGAGCGAAGAAAAGGATCATGGCGACTACAACCGCACCGAGCACGTCCATGATCGGTCCGGTGGCGGCCATGGCGCGGACCCAGCGCATATTTTCGCGAAGCAAACTTCGGGCGGCATCGCGGAATTTGCGGATTTCGAATCCTTCCATCCCGAAAGCTTTTACAACGCGGTTTCCGCTGATGGTTTCTTGAAGTATCTGGCTTAGATCAGCAAGGCGAGACCGGCTTCTTTCCGTGGAGCGGCGAATTTTGCGCGTTAATTTCGCGACGGGCCAAACCACCAGCGGAACGAGGACAGCGGAGCCGACGGCCATGCGCCAGTCGATAAGCAAGAGCACGCTGACGAAGGCTATGAGGTTGAAGATCTGACGGAAAAAATCCGCCATGTAATCGGAAAATGCTGCGCGCAGCTGTTCAACGTCGCTGACCACCGCAGACATCACACGGCCGACTGGGTTGTGATGAAAAAAACCGACGGGCTGCTGCACGACCTTGCGGTACACGCTATTGCGCAGATCGGTAACGGCCGAAAGGCCGACATACTGGATTAGTGTGCTACCGAAATATTCAGCGATGGCTTTGAACAAAAAGATGAAGAGCAGCGCAAGCGCGAAAACGGACCACACGTGATGCACGCGCGAAGGAACGAAGTCGTTCATGTAAACAACGCGATTGGACCAGGGGATGGTGAACAGGACGAGCTTCTGAAGGCCCGAGCCGGGACTCAGCACGACGTCGATAGCGGGTTTAATGGCCAGCGGGACGAGGCCTTCTGCGATTCCCATGGCCGCCATGAGCAACACTCCGACGGCAAGAATCCCGGTGTAAGGCGACAAGTAGCGGAGCAACCGGCGAAATTCTTCGCCCTGCGTCATGGCGTTCAGGCCGTCTTTTATTTCAGAATTCAAATTGGCAAACCCTCAGCACAAATCAGCAAAGGTGCGCAATTCTAAGACGCGGTCTTATCCAGATCGCGATGAACGACTTTAGCTGAATAGCCTTTTTTCTTAATGGCCCGGCTGATCACTTCCGCCATCGCTACGGAACGGTGACGTCCCCCGGTGCACCCCAGCGCAACGGTCAGATAGCTTTTGCCTTCCTGAATGTAGTGCGGGATCAGGTATAGCAGCAAGCTTTCCACGCGGCGCAAAAATTCTCCGGTTTGCGGGAACGAACGAATGTAACGAGTCACACGCGGATCTTTCCCGCTAAATGGCCGCAAGCGCGGCACAAAAAATGGATTGGGAAGAAATCGCACGTCAAACACCAAGTCCGCATCCGCTGGAATACCGTAGCGGTATCCAAAACTCACCAACGACACTAGAAGCGGGCGCCTTCCCGGTTTTTGAAACCGGTCGATAATAAACTGGCGCAGCTCATGGACGTTGAATTTTGTGGTGTCGATCACCACATCCGCCAAGCGGCGAATCGGCGCCATCCGGCGGCGCTCCTCACGTAGGCCCTCAGCGACCGATCCGCCGCGCCCGAGCGGATGCGGGCGGCGCGTCTCGCTAAAACGGCGCATCAGAGCTTCATCGCTGGCCTCGATGAACACGAGCGTCGCAGGATGCTCGCTGATTAATTGGCGATAGATGCCCGGGAGTTTTTCGATCTGCTCGCCCTCGCGTGCATCCACCAACAACGCGGCGCGTTCAATTTCGACGCCTTCGGCATACAGCTCTCCAAATTTTGGAATCAGCGCAACAGGGAGGTTATCTACGCAGTAAAAACCAAGGTCTTCGAAAGTATTCAGGACGGAGCCTTTTCCGGAGCCGGAAAGCCCGGTGAGGAGAACTAACTGGTGCGCATCGCGGGTTCGGTTTCTCGGCGTGCGCTTCACGGCAGCGGCGCTAGGCCTTTACACGCCGGCGATGCGTGCTGGGAATGCGCAGGTCTTCACGATATTTTGCGACAGTTCGACGGGTTACGTGGATGCCTTCATCGCTGAGCTTTTTGGTGATTTGTTCGTCCGTGAGCGGGTGAGAAGTATCTTCATCTTCGATCATTTTCTTCACGCGGCGCTTGAGGGACAGCAGCGACATCTCGCTGCCTTGCGGGCCGTTCACCGATTCGCTGAAGAAATAACGCAGCTCGAGCACTCCTTGCGGAGTGTGCACGTATTTATTGGCCACCGCGCGGCTCACGGTGGAGGGATGCACGCCGACTTCCTCGGCGACTTCCTTGATCATCATGGGCTTCAGCTGATCCGCGCCGTAATCGAGAAAATCACCCTGGCGCCGAAGAATCGACTGGCAAACGCGCTGAATCGTATGCTTGCGCTGTTCAATATTTTTCATCAACTGGATGGCGGCGGTGAAACGCTCTTTCACATAGTTCCGGACGTCGCGGTCGGCAGCATCACGCGCCAAAAGACGCCGGTAGGTAGGATTCAAACGAAGCTGCGGCAAGTCATCATCGTTCATGAATGCCTGCCACTCGCCGTCCACTTTCCGGAATTGGACGTCCGGCTCAACCAGCCGCGGCTCGGTGCGGTTATATCGCAAACCGGGTCGAGGATCGAGGCGCTTGATCACGTCCACCGCACGTTTTACAAGCTCGACTGGCCGGTTCAGCGCGCGCGCCACTTCTTTCAGCTGATTATTCTGGAGAAGCTTTAGGTGATCGGCGATGATCTGCTGCGCCAATGTATTTTGCGGATCGACGAGCTTGAGCTGGATGAGCAAACATTCCTGCAAATCGCGCGCCGCGATCCCCGGAGGATCAAATTCCTGCACCATGGCCAGCGCTTCTTCCACGTCCTCCATCGAATAATTGGCCGCTTGGGCAATTTCATCGAGCGAAGCGGTGAGGTATCCGTTTTCGTCCAGGTTGCCAACGATGGATTCAGCAATTTTGCGAACGGTCTCCGTGCAGATGCTTACACTAAGCTGCCAATTCAGATGGTCGGCGAGGCTCTGCGGAGAAGAAAGAAATTTGTCGAAGGAAGGTTTCTCGATTTCTTCGCGTTCGCTGTTGGAAATTCTCTCAGCGCCTGAATCGAGGTACTGCGTGAAAAAGGAGCCGAAATCGAATTCGTCAAATGGATTCGCGGGCGCGATTTCCGGAACTTTTTCGGTTTCTTTTTTGAGGAACGCTTCGTCGGTGTAACTTTCCGCAGTGACCCCGTCGTCTTCCGTCGCTTCGTCGAGCACGGGGTTCGCCATGATCTCCTGATTGATCATTTCCCGCAGCTCCAGACGATTCAGCGCCAGAACGCTGACCATCTGCACCAAGCCTGGTGTGAGTATCTGCTTTTGCGCGACGCGTAAGTTAAGTTTGGGCTGGAGCCAATTCATAAAGTTCGTTTCAGTTTAGCCGGAAACCTTCGCCGAGATATATCCTTCTTACTTCTGTATTCTCGGAAAGGTCTCTGGGAGTTCCCGCAAATAATATTCTTCCATCACTGATGATGTAGGCGCGATTGGTCACCGCCAGTGTCTCGCGCACGTTGTGGTCGGTTACCAGAACTCCAATTCCGGCCGCGCTCAAATCCGCGATAATTTTCTGGATGTCCACCACCGTCAGCGGGTCGATCCCCGAAAATGGCTCGTCTAATAAAACAAACGAGGGCGACAACACCAGCGAGCGCGCGATTTCCAGACGGCGCCGCTCGCCGCCCGACAGCACATAGGCCTGGCTGTATCGCACTCCTTCAAGCCCCATTTGCGCCAACAACTCCTCCACACGGTCGCGCCGCTGCTCTGGAGTGATCGGCAAAGTCTCCAGCACGGCGAGCAAATTCTCTTCTACTGTTAATTTCCGAAAAACCGAAGGCTCTTGAGGAAGGTAGCTGATGCCGCTGCGGGCCCGGAGATACATCGGGAGGTCGGTAATATCCTCGCCGTCCAGTAAAACACGCCCATAGTCCGGACGCGCTAGACCGACCAGGATGTAAAACGTCGTGGTCTTTCCGGCGCCGTTCGGCCCGAGCAACCCAACCACTTCGCCTTGTTGAATTTCCAAGCTGACATCGTTAACAACTTTTCGCCCTCTGTAGGACTTGCTCAGAGCGGCCGCCTGAAGTTTCAACATGCCGGTTCATTACTCAACTCGGTGCCTGGTTAACGTGCGCGAACCTTCTTGCGAATCTATTAAAATCGTATCATTCGCAACAAAGAAGGTCAACGAATGGCCCGTAGTTGTGTCGCTAGATGCATCGGTAATTGTTGGTTTTCCACCGGAAAGGACGAATTTTCCGTCACTTGCGGTGTATTCGGCCTGCTCAGCGGTGCCCCGGCGGTCGCCCTGCTGCACCACCACGCCTCCGGTGGCCAACGCGCGGCCGAGCTGGCGAGGCCCTGTAGCGTTCGCGGGAGGCTTGCCAGCGGCTGCGGCCCCAGCCTGGGTGCTTTGCGCTGGGGTCAGAAAGACGTCCAGAACGGGCGATTGCAAGGAGCCCTGTTGGGAGCTAGCGGTTACCCCGCCCTCCAGGTGGGCTTTTCCGGAGTCGCTCCAGTAGGTCAGCACGGGCGCCCTAACTTGCCAGAGTGTAGGGCCAGAGGGCGCTTCGGAAGGCGTTTGCATCCTCTTGGATTCCTGTGCGTGTGTCGAAGATTTGGGCGGCAACCTAGGCTCACTCGCAGGAATTTTCGGGAATGGTCCAGACGCCTGGGGAAAAACTGCTACCACGCCACCGGACGCCACTAATTTCTTTTCGTCGCGCCAGACTTCGATCTGATTGGCATCCAGCACGGATTCGCCTTGCCACATTCGGGCATGGCCGGAGTAAAGTGCGCGGCCGGACGCGTTCGAAGCCGTGAGCGTGGCAGCGGTAACATGCGCCGGACCTGCGCCCAGGTTTACAGCGGTATTTTGTTCCGACGATGAATATGTGGATGCCACTCCGCCGGTGGCTTGAATTTCCCCGGACTTTTGATTGATCGATACGCTGTGCGCGGTGGTCCGGCTGCTGGAATCAAAAAGCACGGGCGAACCGTCCAGGGAAAGATTGTCGGTCTTGCTGACCATTCGCGCGTGGTCAGCGGTGGCTTGGCGATCGGCCTGCTGGAAATGCACATTGCCGGTTTCGTCGAGTGTTTCCCACTCGCCGGTCGAGCCGAACGTCGCGACCAGTTCGTTTGCTGTGGTAACTTGAGGCGCGCCGGAGGAAATTGTTCGTTTTATTTCTGCGCCGGAATGACCCAGTAATTTCGCCAAGCGGCCATTCGCGTCAAATACTGTGACAAATTTCTTGGCGTGCAGCGCGGTTAACTCATTGCCGTTTTTCATTTCAATGGTGGCAGGCGCCAGAGTCTCCGCGCTCTGGGCCCGCGGCTGATCAGCTTGCTTTCCCGCGCCGAACAATACGCGTAACGAGGCCGTCTTTAGGGTGCGCGATTGGCCGGCTTGCACTGAGTCCAGCACCGTGCCGCCACTAGTGGTCATCATGCGAACCACATTTTGCGGAAGCATGGCAATTTCCACCTGCCCGCTCGAAAAATGGTCGGTCCCGGCGGGCGCCTCGCGCGATCCTTGAACGTTTCCATTAGCGACCATGCTTTCGATCCATCCTCGCTCATCGAGCGAAGCTTCAAACTGGTTTGCTAGGATGGTTACCTGGCCACCCGCTTCAGCGGAGTGAATGACCGGGCTTCCTTCGGCCGTGACGTGCTGCGCTTTGAAATCGGAATCCAGATCGATGGTAATTTTATCGGCGGTGAGTTCGCGGGTGCCTTGGCGAACGTCAGCAGGGGCTGTGAGCAAGACTTTGCGTTCATCGCGACGAACTTCCAAGCTGCCGCCGGTTACGTTGACCGGCAAACCGTTCGTGCGATCCGATGGAGCAAGGTCCACGTGCACGTCGTGTTGCAGCACGATAAGGGAGTTTTGAGTGCTGTAGGTGACGCCCACAGCGTGCCCTTTCCCTTGTGGGAAGCTGAACGAAACAGGTTGCGGCGTGGACGCGTCGCCAGTCTCGCGATTGAAGGTTAGATCGCGAGTGTTTATTTGAATTGTTTTGTCCGCACTGCCCGCAGGCGGATTGGCGCTGGCCACGTCGATTTGCACATCGCCCTGGCAGCGGACCGCGCCTGTTTTTGGCTGATAGCTGCATTCGCGCGTGTGTATATTGTCGTTGCGATTTCCATCGCGGCCATAAATCGTGACCCAGACATCTTCCAGAAGGTAGCTGTTCTGATCTTTGTATTCGGTGGCGTGCGACGCGCGCACGGTGAAGATGGTGCGGTCGCCTTCCACCTTCGAAAAGGTCATTTGGTCGGACTGCTGTTGCACGGTGGAAGGAACAGCTTTCGGCCCCGACTTTCGGGCTTCCGATTCGCGTATCGCACGGCGCCAATATACGCCGATAACGACCAGCGCAATCACACCAGCGGTTAGGGCAGCCCAACGTGCGTATCGCGCTGCTTCTTTATTCTGCAACTAAATCTCCCGCGCCGTTGCAATCTCAAACTGCAAACGAATGCACCAAAACCTGGCAGTGACGATGGATTGCTCTTACTTGCTTAGAAGCTGAGTATAGGTGAGAGGTTTCCAGCGGACAACTGCGTGAAGAACTAGTGCGCACGAAGCGCGAGAGTTTGAACTATTCGCCGCCCGTGAGGACGCCAAGTCCGGAAGCGGCGACGCTATCGCGAGTAGTATTCTTCACCAGGTACATGGCCTCGTCGGCAAGATGCAACAGCTCAGCCTTGGTGCGGGAATCCGTGGGATAGGAAGCTACGCCGACACTCGCAGTGATGTGAGCGTTTATGCCGGCGTCTTTCAGCCACACAGCTTCCCGAATCAATTTATGCAGACGACGGGCCACGCCGTATGCGTTCTCTTTGGAAGTCTGCGGCAACAGAACAACAAATTCATCGCCGCCATAGCGGAAGGCAAGGTCGATCAAGCGGCATTTATCTTTGATGGCTTGTCCAATCTCCGCCAGTAATTTCGATCCGGCCAAGTGCCCATAGGTATCGTTGATACTTTTGAAGTGGTCCAGGTCTATGAAGATCAGCGAAAACTCGAAGGCATAACGGTGCGAACGGTATATTTCCGTGTCCAGCATGAAATTCAAATGCCGCGCATTGTAGAGCGTGGTGCAGTCGTCCGTGATGGTGAGCTCGTGAATTCTTTGGACATGGCGGGCATTTTCGATGGCGATTGCAGCATAATCCGCCAGCGCTTCCAGAAGAGCGAGGTCGCGTTTGCTGAAGCCTTCGGGGCCAACACAATTTATTAGCTCGATTACGCCGAGGCACTGTTCGCGGAATCGTACCGGAACGGCCACGATGGAGCGCGTCTCCATCTTCGTTTTCGAATCCACTTGTTTGAAGAACCGCGAATCCGTGCTGGTATCCGGCACTACGACCACTTCACCGGTCTGCGCTACCCAACCGGCCAGACCTTGTCCAACTTTGATTCGGACATCTTTCAGGGCTTCGGCGCCTTTGCCGGTGGCGATTTGAAAGAAAAGCTCGCCCTTTTCCAAATCCATCAGGAGCAAAGACCAGGTATCCGGCCGCAGCACCTCGTTAATTTTTTCCATGATGGTGCGGAGCACTTGGTCGAGCTGAAGCGAAGAGGTGAGCGCTTTACCAAGCTCGTGGAATACGGTTACTTCGTTGATGTTTTCCGGCAGGTCCAGACCAAGACCTGGGCTTCGACGTCTTTCTACGCCGGTGAACGGTTTCCCGTCCGTGGCTCGCCGGATAGCTTCACCGGGGACACGTTTCTTCGGGTCTGGAGATTCTGTGGGCAACATATTCATTATAGAGAACGCTTTCCAGTATTCGCAACGGCCTTGACGGCGGTGATTTTCAATTGGCCAACACCTGATTAAGCGGCGCCTTCCGAGCACATTGACACACTCTCGACCCACGCCTATATTTTGTGTGGGAACCGGTCTCGGTCGGATGTCTTCTACGCCCTTCGGCGAACACTTAAAACGCGAGCGGGAAATGCGCGGTGTCACTCTGGAAGAAATTTCCACCGCCACACGCATTGCTCCGCGCTTTCTGGTCGCATTGGAGAACGAACACTGGGACGAGCTGCCTGGCGGCGTTTTCAATCGCGGATTTATACGCGCGGTCGCTCGCTTTCTGGGGCTTGATGAAGACACTCTGGTTTCTGAATATGCGCTGCAAACAAAAGGACGTTCAGAACCTGGCGTGGTGGCCGATGCTCCGCTGGAATCGAGCCGTCGTTGGCCGGCAATCGCCCTTGTAATTGTCGTGGCTATTTTGCTTGTCGCGGCTGCGGTCGTCGCCGCGCTGCATTTCGCGCCGCAGATTTCTGCCCGGCTACATAAACATTCCACACCGTCGGCTACAGCGCCCCAGCCGGCGTCTGGAGATTCCCATTAGCGCCGAACTTCGCGAAAGCGTTCGCACCGGAAAAGCGACCACGGAACAAAAAACCGCGGTTTTCTCTGGAGGAGCTTCATTAACGCCTGAGGATCGCGCCGAGTTGCTTACGATTCTTACCGCCGATTCCGATTCGGCTGTTGCGGAACGCGCGCAGAGCGTTATTTTGACGCAGCCGATGGAACCTTTCGTCTCGGCTCTTGCGCGCCCGGATACCGACTCGCGCATGTTCACCTATTGTGCCGACAATCTTTCCCAAAAGGCTGGGATTGCCGATGCACTGGCGAAGAATCCGGCGTGTCCCTCGGGAGTGATTGCGCATGTGGCATCACGTTTGACTGCGGCTGGAGTGCAAGCGCTTTTGGACAACCTGGACCGGCTGAGTTCCGACGCGCAGTTGGTGGTTGCTGTGACGCATTGCAAGGGCGCGACACCAGAACAGCAAGAACTTTTGGCGGATTTACAGAAAACCGAGGGGCTAACCCTTCCAGACATCGAAGAAGTAGCTGCGGAAATTGAGCCGGAAAAGAAAAAACGAGTGACCCTGCTTCAGCGGCTCACCCAAATGAATGTGGTGGAACGCATTCAACTCGCGCTGAAAGGCGGGCGCGAAGAACGCATGCTTTTAATTCGCGACCCCAACAAAATCGTGCAACGAGGTGTGCTGCAATCGCCGCGTCTTACCGATCTGGAAGTGGAAAATTTCGCGGCCATGGCTAATGTTTCCGGCGAGGTTCTGCGCATCATTGCGGCGAGTCGCGTGTTCATGAAGGCTTATACGGTGGCCAGAAACCTGGTGAAGAATCCGAAGACGCCACTCGACGTATCGCTACATCTCCTTCCCAGAATGAACGCGACGGATTTGAAACTTCTCACTACCAACAAAAATATTCCCGAAACACTTCGCTCTACGGCCATGAAGCTCCATCGCCAGCGTTACGCGCCCAAGCCTCAGGACTAAATTTTAAGCAGGTCTGAAGCGTTATTTGCCGCTCGGCGCTGCAAGCGAGGCAGCGATTTTGGCTTTGTACTCCTGAGCCCTTGCGAGGATTTCCTTTTCGTCCAGCGTTAGCATCTGGCGGTCTTTCATCACGATTTTTCCGGCGATCACTACCGTGCGCACATCCGAGGCCTTCAACGCGTAAACAATTTCCGAGTAAACGTCGTACATCGGCACGGCGTGGGGCGCCCCAGTGTCCACCAGGATAAGGTCTGCTTTCTTCCCGGGCTCCAGCGAGCCAATCATTTTTTCCATGTGCAATGCGCGCGCGCCGTTGATGGTGGCCATCTCGACCACTTGCTTGGCGGGCAGCGCGCGGGGATCCATGCGCGTAACTTTCTGCAGCTTCGCGGCTAGATCCATTTCTTCAAACAAATCCTGGTTGTTGTTGCTCGCGGCGCCGTCGGTGGCCACTCCGATGGGTTCGCCTGCGGCCAGCATCTCAGGGACCGGCATCACTCCCGCCGCGGTTTTCATATTGCTCGAGGGATTGTTGGTGCAACCGACGTTGAAGTGCGCAAGCGTCGCGATGTCCGCCTGGTCCACCCAAATGCAGTGCGCTCCCACTACATCAGGGCCGAGAAATCCGATGCGTTCCAAGTATCCGACCGGTGTTGCTCCGTATTTTGCGCGACTTTGTTCCAGTTCAAACTGCGCTTCGGCGATGTGAATCAAAATAGGCGAATTATTCCGGCGCGCCAGGGCTGCTGCATCCTGCAGAGTCTTTTCCGAACAAGTGTAAATGGAATGCGGCGCCACCGCTGCAACGATCAAAGAATCGCCTTTCCAGTGATCCAGATATTTCTGCGTGTAGGCGAAGGCTTGGTCCAGAGTTTTATTATCGGGTGCGGGAAAATCGATGATGGTCTCACCCAAGACGCCGCGCATGCCCGCTTCTTTGGTTACACGCGCGACGACATCCTCGAAATAGTACATGTCCGCGTAAATGGTGACGCCACCGCGCAACATCTCCAGCACGCCGAGCTTGGTTCCCCACTCCACAAACTCCGGCGTGACATTGCGAGCCTCCGCGGGGAAAATATATTTTTGCAGCCATTCATCGAGTGAAAGATCGTCAGCCAATCCGCGAAAAAGGCTCATGGCAGCGTGGGCGTGGCCGTTAATCAGTCCGGGCAACATGAGGGAACCATGAGCGTCCATGGTGTGCGCGGCTTCGAATTTGCTCTCGATTTCCGCGCGCGGCCCGACGGCAACGATCGAATCGCCTAGGATGGCGACCGCGCCGTTTTCAATCACCCGCCGTTGCCCGTCCATGGTGATGACCGTTCCGCCGGAAACGAGGAGATCCACTTTGTCATGTTTATCCTGGGCGGATACCATCGGTGGGAGCACGAAGGCTATGCAACACAAAATGAAGGAATGCACCACGAATGAAAATGCGTTTTCCCTTTGCATTGTTCCTCTGGAATGGTTTCAGCGAACCAAAAGATTTCGTGAACAGCACTTACTGAGCATTGCCCGCGCACCTTCTCTACAGAAATGACGAATCAAATGGGCGCGGCAAGAGCTTCGCGGAACTCTCGCGCTCGATCTTTCCTTTCAAGTTCGCAAGAATCACCGGAACGTCGCCGCAAAACTCCCAAATAATCTGGCGGCAAGCGCCGCAAGGAGGCGTCAGCGTATCGGTTTCCGTCACCACCGCAATGGCGTCAAATCCGCGCTCGCCTTCCGAAAGAGCTTTGAAAATTGCCACGCGTTCCGCGCAACATGTAAGCCCGTAGCTTGCGTTTTCGATATTGCATCCGGTGTAGGTTCGTCCCGAGTTCGCACGCACCGCCGCTCCCACGCGAAAATCCGAAAATGGAGCGTGCGCGTTTTCCCGCGCTTGTTTTGCAGCCAAAATCAAAGCGTCATATTCGCTCATGCTTTACCTTTCGTAGGTCGAGCGCTGCCAAGCGCCAACTTAATTTTTCTCTGCGGCGATTCGCGGTAGGACCGCCCGCAGCAGCGCGACAAATTGACCTTTCACACGTTCGCCTGTTGCCAGAACTTCCGCATGATCCAGCGGACGATCCAGAATCCCGGAAGCCATATTCGTCACGCAAGAAATTCCGAGCACGCGAATTCCCATGTGCCGCGCCGCAATCACTTCCGGCGCGGTGGACATGCCCACCAAGTCGGCGCCAATCGTTCTTAAATAGCGAATCTCGGCCGGCGTTTCGTAGCTCGGTCCTGAAAGCGCAGCGTAAACGCCTTGGTGAGCAGCAATGCCAAGTTTTTTCGCTTCGGCGAGCGCGATTTCGCGATACGAACTCCAGTACGCTTGCGTCATGTCGGGAAAGCGCGGACCGAAGCGGTCGTCATTCAGGCCGAGGAGGGGGTTCGCGCCCTGCAAATTAATATGATCGCGAATCACCACCAGCGCGCCTTGCGTGAAGTCCAGATTAATTCCTCCCGCTGCGTTTGTCAGGATGGCAGATCGAATTCCCAGCCGCCCGAATACCCGCATCGCAAAGGCCACTTCCCGCGCCGAATATCCTTCATACAGATGGACGCGGCCTTGCATCGCCGCAACCGCGATACCGTCAACTTTTCCGATGACCAAACGGCCGGCATGGCCCACCGCCGTCGAACGCGGAAAATCTGGAATTTTCTGGTACGGAATGCGCACTGCATCAGTTAATTCATCGGCAAAGGAGCCGAGGCCTGAACCCAACACGAGCGCGATCTTCGGACGCAGCTTCGTCTTCGATGAAAGAAACTTCGCGGCGCGTTCGGCCCGCGCATATTCAGTGGCCTGCCTAACGGCGGGCCCAGCCGCCTTCGAACGAACTGCACTCATCGAAGCATAACTCCTACGATGGATGCGGACATTAGATTCGCCATGGTCCCGGCCAACATGGCGCGAATTCCAAGCCGGGCGAGGTCCGCTCTTTTATTAGGAGCCAGCGCGCCGATGCCACCAATTTGTATTCCGATGGAACTGAAGTTGGCGAACCCGCACAACGCAAAAGTAGCGATGGTGAAAGAGCGCGGGTCCAACGAGTCTTTCAGGGGCCCCAGCCGCTGAAACGCGACCAGCTCATTCGTCACCATGCGCAGCCCCAGCAAATTTCCAATCGTGTGGCAATCCTGCCAAGGAATTCCGATCACCCATGCAATGGGTGAAAAAAGCCAACCGAAAATTTGCTCCACGCTGGAGGGAAACCACGAAATCCCGATGTGCAGAAGCCCGTTGTGAACGACTCCAAAAATCCCATCCAGCAGATAAATCAGCGCAATGAAAGTAATCAACATGGCGCCCACGTTTACGGCAAGATTCAAACCGTCAATCGTGCCGCGGGAAATTGCCCCCAGCGCATTGGTGTCGCGTTCCAACGGAGCCATCTCCACGCGACCGGAAGTGACGGGAATTTGCGTCTCCGGCACCAGCATCTTCGAAAGCAAAATGGTTCCCGGCGCGGTCATGATCACGGCGGCAAGCAAATGTTTGGCCTCGATCCCGTAGGCGATATAGGCAGCCATGATTCCGCCGGAAACGTGCGCCATGCCGCTGGTCATCACCGTCATCAACTCAGAATGCGTGAGCTCGGGAAGGAATGGACGGATGGTGAGCGGAGCTTCCGTTTGGCCCATGAAAATGCTGGCGGCGACGTTGAGCGATTCGGCGCCGCTGGCTCCCATCAATCGAGTCATCACACGCGCGGCTTGCTTGATGATGAATTGCATCACGCCGTAGTAATAGAGCAGCGCAAAAACCGCAGCGATAAAAATAATTGTGGGAAGCACCTGGAAGGCGAAGAAAAATCCCATCGGTGAGCCCTTTTTGCCAAGGTCGCCGAAAACAAATTGCGAGCCGAAGAACGCGTAGTCCAGCACCCAATTTACCGCCGCGCCCGCTTTCTGAAACAGCAAGCGCCCGTATTGCCAGCGCATCACCAGAAACGCGAATACGATCTGGAGTCCCAGACCCCACGCCACAGTTTTGTAGCGTATGGCGCGGCGATTCGTGGAAAACAGAAACGCCAGGCTCATCATGGTAATCATTCCCAAAAGGCCTACCAGACGATGCATTCCGCAGACGCTCCTTTTTGTGCAGCACTCGCTTATCGAGTTTCCGTCGCGCCAATGATTTTTCGGACCAGCGGCGACCGAGGCGGCAGCTTCTCGCCAATTTCAAAACTTTGCGAGAGCAACTCCACCGCGTGAACCAGCCGCGAATCGAGGTTGTAGTGCACGGTGCAGAGATTCTCGCCGGCCTCGACCTTATCGCCGATCTTTTTTTCCAGGGTTACTCCGACAGCCGGGTCCACGGAATCTTCTTTTTTCTCGCGGCCGCCCCCCAGCATCATGCTGGCGACTCCCACGTCTTCCGCGCGAATCGCGGTGACGAACCCGGCTCGCGGGGCGTCTATCCGCGCAGTATGCTTCGCATGCGGCAGACGAGACGGATCGTCCACTACGCCCTCATCGCCTCCCTGCAAACGTATGATCTCGCGGAATGTATCATGCGCGCGCCCCGATGCAATCATTTCCGCCGCGAGCTTGCGCCCTTCGTCCACTGAGCCGGTTCGCTTCCCCAGGAAAATCATCCAGGCTGAAAGCTCGTAGCAAAGCTCGCGGAGATCCGCGGGGCCTTCCCCATGTAAAACTTCGATGCACTCTTCCACTTCCAAAGCATTCCCCACTTTGCGCCCGAGCGGCTGTTCCATGTCCGTGATCAGCGCCACGATCTTCGTGCCCATGCGCGTCCCGGTCTCAACCATTAATTCCGCCAGATATTCGGCGTCTGATTGATTCTTCATAAACGCACCGTGGCCTGTTTTCACGTCCAGAACCAGCGCATCAATTCCTTCCGCCATTTTTTTGCTCATAATCGATGCGCAAATCAGGTACGGACTTTCCACTGTCGCGGTCACGTCGCGCAAGGCGTAAAGTTTTTTGTCGGCGGGCGCGATTTCCGGCGTTTGGCCAATCAAAGCGCAACGACACGTTTCCAGCACTCGCCGAAAATCTGCGAGCTCTAAGTTGACGTTGAAGCCGGGGATGGATTCCAGCTTGTCCAGCGTGCCGCCCGTGTGGCCCAGTCCGCGGCCACTAATCATCGGCACGTACAGTCCGGCAGCGGCCACTACCGGTGCAATCACCAGCGATGTTTTGTCTCCCACTCCGCCGGTGGAATGTTTGTCAACTTTCGGGGCGGGCAAATCGGGCCAAGCGAGGACCAAGCCAGAAAGAAGCATCGCCTCGGTCAGCGCGGCAACTTCTGCGTTGCTCATTCCCCGCCAAATTACAGCCATTAGCCACGCTGCAATCTGATAGTCGGGGATACGTCCGCGCGTGACGCCTTCAATGAGGAAATCGATTTCTTCGCGGGAAAGTTCCGCGGCGTCTCGCTTTTTGCGGATAAGGTCAACAGCTCGCATGAAGAAGGATAGGCGGTCAAGCTAGCATCGGGCGCAAGGCGCGTCAATGAGTGTGCTTCAGCTGGCGAGAAAAACATCGAGCGATTGGCGGGCCGAATATTCGCGATTAGCTGCTAGCCACTCGTAGCACCACTCGCAGCTAGCGTGGTAAACTGCTAGCAATGGTTTGGAAGCTGCGCGGTAGGGGCCACCGAAATGATTCGTTCCCATCCACTCTCGCTAAAACTCAACAGTCGAATTGTCTCGCCCTCCAGAGCTGCCTTATTGTTTTTAATCTTCGGCTTGTTCGTGCGCACGCTAGATACGCCAGCTAAACCAGCCCAGAAAAAGCAAACCAAGAAGTCTGAATTGCGCTGGAATCCGCCACAGGTGGATGCCGCCCTGTCATCGATTTCCGCCACGCCGCCCTGCCAGATCGCCAACGTTCTGAAACAGGCCGGTGATCGCGCTGAAGAATTGATTACACATCTTCAGGATTTCGACGCCCAGGAACAGCTTCGCTATGAACAGACCGACGACCTTGGCGTGCCGGAAATGATCACGTCCGCAAAATTTGATTACCTGGTTGATTTCGGCGAGAAATCCGATACGCCGAAGGTCCATGAAACTCGCACGCTTCTATCGGGAGCCGAAAACGCCGACCTTGGCGCGATTCTCGATCGCGGTCTGCCGGCCTTGGCGCTGATTTTTAATCCTGCACTGCAAAGTGATTACGAGATGCGCTGCGAAGGTTTGACCGTTTGGAACGATCAGCCCGCCTGGGTCGTTTATTTCCGCCAGAGTAAAGACAAGCGCGCGCGAACTTTTGGAGTTCGGACGGCTTCCCAGGTTATTTCGGTCAGTCTGAAGGGGCGCGCGTGGATCGCCACCGCTTCCGGCCAAGTGATGCACTTGGAAACGAATCTGGTGAATAAGGTACCGGCCATTGGGATGCGGAGCAATGCGGTTTCCGTCGATTACGCGCCGGTAAAATTCCACTCGCAGGACGTCGAAATGTGGCTGCCTCAATCCGCAGTCGCATACATCGACTACGGCAAACGTCGGATGATCGTCACGCACACTTTTTCTGATTTTCGTCTATTTTCTGTGCAAACCCAGCAGGTCATCGAGAAGCCTAAGAGCCCCTAGGCGAAATTTCCAACTAGCTGGGCGCGGGTGATTAGAACTTGGCGGGGCGAGCGGCGATTTCTGCTGCGACCTGCTTTACTTCGTCATGCACCAGGCCGTTGGTCACTAGGACGGACGGGCCCCCGGGCTGATAAGGCGCGCCGGCAATATCGCTAACTTTTCCGCCTGCTTCCGTAACGATCAGCATTCCCGCTGCGGTGTCCCACGATTTCAAGCCAAATTCCCAGAAAGCTTCGAATCGTCCGCAGGCTACGGAACAAAGATCCATCGAGGCAGCGCCATCGCGCCGTACCCCGTGCGAACGCAGCGTGAACTCCCAATAATAATGAATATTTAAATTGTCGGCCCGCTTGTGCACCGGGAATCCGGTGGACACCAAACTCGCTGCTAAAGTATTCACAGATGAGACGTGAATGGGCTTTTGGTTTAGGTAAGCGCCATCGCCTTGCGATGCATAAAACAATTCATTGGTAACCGGATTGAAAACCACGCCCACTAGTGGTTTGCCATCCCTGAACAACCCAATCGAAACTGCGAAGCACGGATAACCGTGCGCGAAATTCGTGGTGCCGTCGAGCGGGTCAACGTACCAGATAAAGGAAGACGTCGAACTATCCTTGCCCGTGCCCTCTTCGGCCACAATCGCATGTTGCGGAAAATCACGCCGCAAACGTGCGACGATCGCCCCTTCCGATTTGCGATCGGTTTCGGTGACCAAATCGACGTCGCCTTTGTAGATTATTTCTTTCGGACGAGCGTGTCCGGAGAGGATGATGGCGCCCGCTTCGCGCGCGGCTTCGATGGCAGTGCCAAGAAATTGGTTCATGATTTTTTAGTCGCCGTCGTTCGCGCGTCTAAACAACTTATCGCGGCGCGTAGGCAGTGAAATATTCTTTGCGGTAACGCACCAAGTCGCCCGTGGTCACCTTCACCGTCACGTGGCGGCGGCTTCCCGGCGGCGGCACCGGCGTAGGATAGTAACCCAACAAGTATTGCGTGCGTAGCTCGCGGTCAATGCGGTCGAACATGGCGTCGAGCTGGTGCGTTTCGTCCACCATGAACATCGCGCCGCCCGTGCTATCGGTAATCGTAATTAAAGCATGCTCGCCGGCTGTATTTCGCCCGCTCTCATTGGCCGCGCGAATCACAATGGAATAGAGCAGCGCCTCCGAAGCAATCGCAGCGCGCCGGGCATCCTCAAATTTTGACGAGCTGGTGGTTTCGCCGGCATCCGTCACCAGAACGATCGCACGGCGCCTGTCCAGTGGGCGTCGTCGAAGCGTGTTCGAACCCAGCACGATTGCGTCATAGATTGACGTCCCGGCGCCCGAGGTGATTCGGCGCGCAGCCGACTGCAGCTTCGGCACGTCCGACGAAAAATCTGAAAGCTGCGTAACCTTTTCGTCGAACTCGAAAACACTCAGTGTGTCGCCGGGCCGCACCACTTGTCCGATAAAGTGCGCCGCCGATTCGCTTTCAAACTTCATGTCTTTGAACGTGCTCATGCTTGAATCGATCATTAGAGCAAGATCAAGCGGACGATTGGTCTGGGCTTCGAAGCGCTCGATTTTTTGCGCTAGGCCCTCTTCGAAAAGTTGGAACACGTCTTGTTTGAGATCGGGGATGGGCTGTCCGTTGGCATCGATTACGCTGGCCAGGATGCTCACCAGGTTCGTCTGCACACGGATCACGCCTTGCTGTCTCGTTTGCGATTGTTGTGTTTGTTGCAATTGTCGCGCCCCCAAATTCAGCGCAAGCCCGGCGCATGTTAGAAGTCCAATAGTTGTGCAAAGAACGGGGAATCCAGCCGACAGGGATCGCTTCATTTGTTTGTAGGAAACTTAGATTCATCCGGCCGGGAAATGGCTTCCTGTGAAAGCGTTTCACCTTCGGCCCAAACCGCGCCGCCTGCAAAAAACTCCTTCTTCCAGATCGGCACGTCGCGTTTTAAAGCATCGATGGCGTAGCGGCAGGCCTCAAAAGCAGCGTTTCGATGTGCCGAGCTTACGGCAATCCACACGCTGGTCTCGCCAATCTCCAGGCGTCCCAAACGGTGAATAATGGCCAGCCGACGAATCGGGAACTTTTCGCTGATCTGTTCGCCAATCTCGCGCATTTTGGCCAGAGCCATCGCCTCGTAAGCTTCGTACTCCAGGTAGAGCGTGCGCTTTCCCTTGAAATTGTTGCGCACGAAGCCGTCGAAGACCACCATCGCGCCATCTTCCGGAGCTTTCAATTTTTCCAAAAGCTCGCCCGTCTGAATGGGCTCGCGCACCAGCTCGAAGATGTCGTCGTTGTTACCGGTTCCCTGCCCTCCACTGACGGGAGGAAGGAAAGCCACTTCATCTCCGTCCGCCACCGAAGCTTGCCATTCGGCATATTCCTGATTCACCGAGGGAGCGATCGAATTTCGAAATTCGGCGAGTTTCGGAAACCGCCGTGCGTAACGCTCAAAAAGATCTTCCACGCGCGCGCCTTCGGAAAGACCGGCGTCTTCGGCCGCCACGCCGACGATTTCTTTCAGTTGTCCAAAAAATAGTACGCGAACGCGCATCTGGTTGATTCTATCGCGCCACACCGTTCAAAGCGATTCAAGAGTCCATCGCTGACGCGGACGAAACAAGTCAGGAAGAGCGCTTCTTTCGTCAGCCTTTGCACAAAAATTGCGGTAATATTTGCACAATGAAGTTAGCGCGGAACGCTACCCCCAGCGTCATACCGCTCAACTTCTTCGATAAAAATAAATGAACCGCGCACAAAGAATAAGACGGCGACGAGCGCTAAGTCCCCAGTTTTACCTTTTTTAGCTTAGGCAGACTTCATGGTCGACGCGGAGGCTTGCTGCATGAAAGTTCTGGTTTCGGGTGGCTCAGGTCTGGTCGGAACAGCACTAACCGAATCATTGCGAAGCGAAGGGCATACGGTAGCGCATCTGGTCCGGCCCGGAGGGGAAGCCACGCCGGGTGACATTCGCTGGGACCCGGCCAGTGGTTTTATCAACACAAATGCGATGGAAGCCGCCGACGCAGTGGTGAATCTCAACGGTGCCAGCATTGGCGGCGGCCGCTGGACGCCGGAGCGCAAGAAAATTCTCCACGCCAGCCGCATCGGTGCCACGCGCCTTCTGGTGGACGCCTTCACGCGGCTGAAACAAAAACCCCGAGTATTTGTTTCCGCCTCGGCCATCGGATATTACGGCAATCGTGGCGACGAAGTTCTGACGGAATCGAGCGCTGCGGGAAACGATTTCCTGGCGACCGTGACCCGCGATTGGGAAACGGATGCGCTACGCGCGCAATCGAGCGGGATACGTACAGTACTCGCTCGCTTCGGAATCATTCTTTCTGCAAAAGGCGGCGCTCTGAAACAGATCGTTCCTCCGTTCAAACTCGGTTTGGGCGGAAGACTTGGAAGCGGTCAGCAATGGATGTCCTGGGTTGCGATTGATGATGTAGTCGGCATACTGCGCGCCGCCATTTCGGATGAAATGGCCAGCGGTCCGGTGAACGTAGTGGCTCCAAACCCGGTGCGAAATTCGGAATTTACGCACGTGCTTGCTGGCGTACTCCATCGGCCAGCAATTTTCCCTGCTCCGGGGTTTGCGCTGCGCTTAATGCTGGGAGAAATGGCTGATGCGCTACTGCTTTCCAGCCAGAAAGTCAGCTCCGAGCGCTTGCCTGCTGCAACGTTCCCTTTTCGATACGAGAATCTCGAGCCCGCGCTTCACGCAATCCTCGCGAAGAAGTAAGACTCAAGTTGACATCCGCTTGATTAGTGACGGATTTACAGATCGAGGCGTTCGAGCAGCGCCGGCAAGTTAGACTCATCCACCACGAGGTCCGGACGCTTGGTAGAAAAATCTTCCACTTCATCCAGCGCTTGAAATAGCCTCATTTTCGCCACCGCGTACTCTTCGGTTCCGGTCAGCATGCGTCCGGTTTTCTTGGTCCAGTTATCCAGCGCGTCTCGCCGGACAAATATTCGCACTGGAAACATAGTTTTGCGATCGGCGGAGACGTAATAGATATATTCATTCCCAGCCGCTCCTTCTTTTTGCGCGGGATGCACGTCCTGGAATTGATACTGGTAAACGTATCCGCTTTCGGCCGAATAGGCTTTGATGCGCCTCACGGTTTCTGGCTTGGTCATAGCGGCATTATTTGGCGGGAACCAGGAAGTGTCAATCTTGGCTTCTCGACCAGCTCGCTCCCGAAGTGGAATGCCATGCTGTCGTTCGAGTGCTTACCCGGATCCGAACGACACAGCGAATATCGGCGCAATCCGCGGACAAATCCTTCCGGCCAACCCATTCGCATTGGCTGCTCTTACTGCTACTTCAACCGGTTTGTCGGGATGGGTCGGTACACAGGTAGTCGCCCTGGATGCGGATACTGGCGCAATCGTCGCCGCCGCTTTTTCCAGTGGAAGTTGCAACGCAGCGAGTCCACCGAATCAATTCGATGGCACCTACGATCTCGAGCGTCTGCCTGTCGGACGCAATTACAATTTGTATGCCGGGTCGCTGGCTGCGATCGCGCTTCCGTCTGACTTCGATGTGCCGGCAGATTTGTGCTCCCAGGATGGGACGCCATCGTGCGTTGCGCCCCGCCGCAGACGCCAATTTCAACGTGCGGACTTTGCTGGCGTCACCGTAATTGAAGCTGTATGGGATTGTCAGGACGCTTGAATGGCGTAAGGCGTAGGACGACATTTGGTTATTCACACTTGCGCTAAAATAAAAGCGGCTCCCGAATTTTGGGAGCCGCCTGTGTGTCCCTTCGTCTGAATCGATCTACTGGGTCGGCAAGAGTTGCTGCGAGAACCCAATGGTGTTAATCGAACGCAACGTCGGCGTTCTCGGAGGCAGCCATGCCGGCCCGAGAGTGAAGTTTTGGTCGAAAAAGTAATTCCTGATGGGCGGGCTGTACACCATACCGGTGTTTTTGTAGACACCTACGCCTTGTCTGTTGTAATAAAAACTGACCAGAGATCCCTTGTAGTAGCCGTTAACACCACTCCAAGTTTCAAGGAACCTCAGGAAATTGTGCACTCCGCCGTCGGTTCCAAAGTCTTCCGCCTCCCCTGCCGGCTGTGGGAACGGAATTCCCTTGCCGGCAATAAGAGCTACGCGGTAAGCCGATTGCACCGCGATACGATCGTTCGCGCCACTGGTGGTCGAATACGGCCAAACAAACGAGTTCACGTCATTCCAATTATCCGAAAGCAACGTTACGGCATCTCCGGCGACGGCCGCGGCTACGCTGGGACCGGCCCATGAACCGTCAGGCGGGGCGTTGTAGTCACCTTGGATGTAGACCGGGTTCTCGGCCACCACCGTCAATCCGCATGGAATTGGCCCGCAAGTGTTGCCAAGATTCAGAGTTCTTCCATCTACGATTTTCAATGCGCGCCGGAAAAAGACCGGTGGATTTTCTCGCGCTTCCTGAGCATTGGTGTACACGACTCCAGGCCAATTGGTGCTGCTCAATGGCGCCGCGACAGTCGGAGCTCCACATTCGGCGCTTGTCCCAAGGACTCCTACCATATTAGTGCCGTTCCACAGTCCTGGAAGTGCCCAGGTGGTAGCGGCATTCCACGCGAGAGGATAAAGCGGAATCGTTTCCGCCCCACCGTATGTGCGAAGGACCTGGGCCGCAGGAGGATCGCCCTCCAGGTTTTCACCCTGTTCGACGGCTCCATTTGGACATCCTGACCCGGGGTTCGATACATTGACGATATCATCGAAGCCGAAGCTTCCGGTCTTCGTGTTTCCGGCGTTTGGATCGGTTCGTTCACCGCGGCGATCGGAGAAGTAAACCGTAAACCCACCCGTATTGTTGTTTAAACTCAAACCCATTGGGTTCAAATTGAGCCAGTTAGCGAGGTTTCCCGCATCCAGTTCAACGTAATACATCACTCCTTGCGCCGTGACCTGTCCAGGGTTTGCTACCGTTCGAAGCGTGCCTTCCCGAGAGTCAAACAGAGCCATCGGCCAGTAATCCGTCCCCGTCGTAGTGGCCGTTCCACAAGGTGCAGGAGCGGTGTAGGAAGACGGATTATCACGCAATCGCTCGAGCCGGATAATGGCGTTCTGACTCGGGTCTGTGCAGGAAATTTTTGCCGGGACATTGGGATTGGTCGTGGGACCTTGCGCAACGTTACTGCCAAGACCCGGCAGGTGTAGCGGATTAACTAATGAACCCAGAGGGTTAATGTTCCGTCCGGTAAAACCGAGATTTAAGATGGGTTGGGTAATGTCTGCCCAACCGCCGGCAAGATTCTGATATTCAATTTTAATGCACCCCGTGATCATCGGTTTGCCGTTTTGAATCCAATAACCGTCGACAGGTGAGTAAGCACCGCCGGCCCCTGACATTGGCAGGGGAATCCGGCTCACCGGAGTATTGTTTGCTCCTGGGTTATACCAGGCCGGCATGGCGCCTGGAACTACCGCTAGGGTCGCAAGGTCTACCGGGTCTGTCGCCGTTGTGACTGTTTGCTGAAACATCATGTCCGCAGTATGACAAGCACCTAGAGAACCTGGCACTACACCCGCCGGATAATCGTCTAGCAGGATCCGCAAAGTCGCTTCAGAAAAATACTGCTCGTTCAACTCCGCCACAGGCTCTCCAGGGGTCGGTCGCCGGACCAATTGGATGGGGCTGCTGATCCCGCCTAAAGCTGTTGAAGTTAAACTCAGAACTGGAACACCGTTTGTTAGTTGGCCGCCATAAGAATTCTCGACCGCGCCCCATCCACCGTTTGGAAGTGGGCTCACATTACCCACAACGCTCGTGCTGCCGTTCGCCGTGCTGCCTTGGGTAAGCTGCAAGGCAAGCCACTGCGCGTTCGTGTAGCTAGGACCAGACGGCAGCGGCGGCGCAGGATTGGGCGTTAAAGCGATTGTTACCGCACCGGTATAGTTCGTGCCCGAGAGGGGAAATCCATTCTCGAGGTTGGTACGGATTACCGCGCCCACCGCGGTCACCTTATCTGCCAAATACAGAGGGCCGGAATTAGCCCCCAGCCAGAGATTGCCATTTGTGTGAGTGCGCCCTCCGAAATCAAATGGAGGTCCAGCGAAGAAGCTCACGTCCGAATCAGAGTAAATACCGAACTGAAACACCGGAATTGCAACTACTTGCACCTGTCGTTGCAACTTCACTTCCGCCCCAGTGACTACCCCGCGCGCAGTAACCTGAAGCGTGAAAGGGGTGATCAACCCTTGCATGCCCGCATACGGGCTGGGTGGAAGCATGGTGGCGTTTTGCGAAGTTGGGACACAGGGACTTACCGCCGGAGGTCCGCCACACAGAATTTGATAGGTGGAATTTCCGGAAGGATCGGTAAATTGAATTCCCGGAATTGCAGGCTGACTTGCGAGCGAAGTTATGGTCGCCATATTCGCCGCAGAAAGCGCGCCTTGATCGGCAAAAGTAGTTCCTACGTCGGCGGTTAGCTTCTCCATGCCCGCCTCCGCTCCGTAGAATGCAGTCTCACGGAACTGGTTGTTGCCGCCCAAACGCTGGTCGGTCATCACCATCCAGCACATGCCGACCCCTAACGCGGTAACCAGAATAAGTACAAAGAGGGCGGTTAGAAGTGCAATTCCATTTTGACGTTGAGTTCTCACTGCAAATCTCCTTTGAAAAAACTTCCCGGAAGTTATTTGGTCGCGCATTACGGAGCTGTTGCCGACGCCGCAGTCGTAAAAGTATTCGTGAACGAAAGGCTCCGAATGCTCACTTGGGTGCTCAAGTTGTTGCGTAGATATTGCGGATATCCCGATGCTCGGTAAGGAGCTTCCGAGCGCCCAGCCAATGTCACATTCACCGCTCGAATCTGGCCGGGAGTATCGGGAAGTGTCGGCGTCGGTGCGTTACCGGGTCCAGCCGGATAAGTGCCGATTCCCGGGTAGGCAGAATTGGAGATCGCGTAGCTGAACGCGAGGTTCTCAATATTATCCGCGATGGCTTGCGGAGGATTCACTGCCGCTGGGCCAGCGGGATAATTCGGATAGTTCACCTGCCGTATCAATTGAGGGTCGGCAGGGTTCGTCGTCGAATCAATGTAATAAGTGACCATCCAGACTCGTGTTATGGCTGTCGGCGGAAAACCACCACCACCGGCGTTCTGCAAATTGGCAACCGTTCCATTGGGCTTCCCTGTTGCATTCAAACCTGCCGGATCTCCGGCTCCGAAATTTATCCTTTGGCCCGCCACACTCGTCACGTATTCCAAAGCGGTTCCGTTGGCATTGTGAAACATGATCAAATTTCCGACTGTAATCGGCTTTGAAGACCCCGGCATCAGAAAGCAACCAGGGTCGAGGGTCACAAAAGCGCCCGCGGGGTCGATGACCCCAGCTGGGCAGGTCGCAGCTTGATTTACCGGAAAGCTATAGAGATTGTTTTTAGCTGCGCTTGAATCCTGAAGACTATTATCCACATACAGAATGTTGACGACGTCGGTCTTCCAGTTACCATCTAAAATCGCGCCGTTGGTCGGATTCACCGTTTTTGCATCTTGGCCAACGGTCCACCCCGGAGAAATCGCGGGCATCGCGATAAACCCGGTGGGACCTGCGGGATTTGGGAAAGTTGGCGGGTTCGGTGCGAACGCGCCGGGACGCACAATGGCGGAAACTCCCGCGGCGTTATACGGGACAGTAATCCCGCCCTGCGGAATTCCTTCGCCGGCTTGCATGAAATCTTCCAACATAAAATGCATTCCGGCGCGAAGATTTTCCTGTGTATTGGCCTCGTAGGCTACGCCCTGTGTGGCATGCTGCGCTTGCAAGAGCGCGCCGACCACAACCCCCACCGTGACCACTAGGATGACCATGGAGACCATCAGCTCGATTAACGAGAATCCCTTTTGCCGCTTCATTCTCTTGCTCCTCGCAAAACTAGAATTGCGAAACGTAGGTCTCGAGCTGGTACTGCCGTGTAAATTTTCCGGTCTTGTAATTGATCGTTATGATCACGTCGCGAACGTCACCGGAAGGTTCGCTAGCAAGATTGGTAATCGCGATCGTGCGAGTGAAATTTGTAAGCGGGGCTATGATGTCGTCCGCCGTGCCAAGCTTTCCGTCAGGTCCGGGATAGACGATCGCAGCCGGTGGCGCGCCCCCGTCATTGATGGAGCCGACAAGTCCATCCGGCCCAGCCTGTAGCAGGGGCTGCGGACCGGTAAGAAACAGACCGTTGGGATTTCCGCCGGAGTTGTTCGATATTTGTGCAAACGTCGCATTGTTGCTGTACTTCGCCGTGAAAATAGCTTCGGCGGCTTCTTCCGCTTTCTGCTGCGCGATGAAGTCGTCCTGCGAGCCCTGCATGTATGACAACGAATCGTAGAGCAGCGCCGCCAAACCTAGAATTCCCACGGCCAGAACGATCAGAGCGACCATCGTCTCAAGTAAGCTGAAGCCCGCTGCCATCCGCCGTCTTTTTGTTTCCTGCATTGTCCTAATCTCCTTCAGAATTGAAACCATGCTGCCCCCGTATATTTCCAACCGCGAACCCGGCCAGTGCCTCCCAAAACTGTCACCGCTCTGGAAGCTGTGGCCTGGTTCGGAAAGCCAATGAAGACGGTTCCGTTGATCGGCTGCAAGGTTCCGCCGTCAACCAGCTCACCGTCGCTCTGGAACATCATCCCCAGGATCGGTCCGCCATTTAGCCCTTCGAACTCAATCGCGGCGGCGTTTCCGAAACCGTCGGGTGTATCCGGAGCGCCGGGAAACAGGAAATACTGCGCGGGGACCTGTATAGGAACAGTGCTGAGCACAGCGTCAGCTCCGGCGCCTACCGGCCCATACGGCGCGACGTTTTTCTGGGTAGTCACTACTTGATATTGAGTAGGTTGCCCGGCAATCACGACAATTGGAAATGAGACCTGGACGTAGCGGCGGTTCGCGATGGCGTATTCGCGCGCTTGCCGCAGTTGATCGATTACCTCGCGCATGGCGTTGTCATACTTCGCGTCTTGCAAGCTCGGTTGCAGCTGGAAAACGGCCATCGCCAAAATGGTTATGATGATGACGATCACCACGCCCAGCTCGATCATGGTGAAGCCGCGCTCTCGATTCACAAAACGCCGAGTGCTCTCAGAATTCGGTTGCGGAAGGTTCACGTTTACGACCTCGAGTCGCCCGGTAACGGCGCGGGCTGACCTTAAAATCTGCTATCGGAAGTGCATTTGACAGGCCACCGCGAGGTAACAGCAAGTCTAATGTTATCTGTCAATTGCGGGGGGGCTAAGAAGGTCGGCAAGAGGAGCGTCAATTTTTTCGGGGTAGAAATGTTACCGTTGTGGAGGCCACCTGCCGGACGAATTTTGTCTCACGAGATCATTAAATCTCGAAAAATTTCCGATTCCCGCGGAGAAGTTTAGTTGCGACTCCGCAATTTTGAGAGCAAGCGAAGGATTTCGAAGTAGAGCCAGATCAGCGTGACCATCAAACCAAACGCGGCGTACCACTCCATATATTTCGGCGCGCCCGCGCGAACAGCGTTCTCGATGAAATCGAAATCGAGCACCAGATTCAGCGCCGCGATGATCACCACAAAAATGCTGAAGCCAATTCCAATCGGTCCTGATCCGTTAATCGTTGTGAAGTGTACGCCAAAAAATCCCAGAACAATTGTCGCAAGATAGAAGAGCGCAATGCCGCCAGTCGCAGCTACCACGCCCAACTTGAAGTTCTCGGTAACAGGAATCACGCCCGAGCGGTACACCAGCAGCAGCACAGCCAGCGTGCCAAACGTCAAACTCACCGCTTGAATCGCGATGCCCGGAAAGCGCAGCTCGAAAATCGCGGAAATTCCGCCGAGCGCCAGCCCTTCGAGCAACGCATAGATCGGAGCCGTCACCGGCGCCCAGGTCTTCTTGAAAATTGTGACCAGCGCAACAATAAATCCGCCAATGCCGCCGACCATCGCCAGACTCATCGCAGATTCCTGCGAATGAGAATGCATGAAAATATTCCAGGTCCATGCTGCGGTAGCAATCACGCAAAGCAGCAGCACGCCCGTCTTATTCACCGTGCCCTGCAGCGTCATCGGTTCGCCGATGGCGACGCCCGCTCCTCGAAACGCCTGATCGTTCAGCGCCGGGTTTGAAGTCCTCATCAATTGCGGCAATTCATTTCTCCTTTACTCGCTCGCAGTGCAAAGTCTCGTAGCACGATTCTCGCAGCACAAGAGAATGTCCGAGCTTTTCTGTTCATTACGCAGAATTAGGCTATCACGGTTGTCGCCGCTTTGGAATTCGCCGCGCGCCAGCGCTCCGCCGCGAGGCGAAGCGAGGCTTACGCGAAAGCTAAGAAGGATTGAACTTCGACTGAACTTCTTTCAAATTTTCCTTGGTCACATGACGCTGCGCGCGGGTTTCCGAGCGTCTTTCCGCAAGAGGAGTCCTGATCTTGCCAACCTTTTTCACTGCGTGAGAATCGTCGCGCATTTTACGAGCCTTGTCGCGTGACATTGAGGTTTTAGCTTGCGCCTGTTTGGACTTCTTGCCCGTAGATTTCATAGCTACCTCTGGCGGAATCATAGCATAGGCAGTGTGAACGGTTGCGGCAGCCACAAGAGGTTGAGCCAAACATCTGGCAATTTCGGAAAGAAAGGCGATGATCGCTAGCCACTCACCACTAGCCACTCGCCACTGGCCTAGACTCACGAGCCAGTTCTCGCTATCAAAATGCAAGTGGCCTAGACCGCTTCTAACCGGCACAACACCCAAACACGAATTCCTCCCAACTTACTCAAAACAAAGAACGGAAAAAGTTCTACCCGGGGCCATTAGGATTTTCAAGATTTGCCAATTTAGAACACAAAATCTTGCCCAGTTGATACAGCGCCCCAGTTCAGGAATAGGGTGCGCGGGTCAAAAGGCGACTGGAGGTGACAGTTAGAAAATCCAACTGACAAACAGCGCCGCCTCAAGGCCGCGGCTATAACGGAGTGGCTAGTGGCAGGTGGAGTTATCGCTGAAGGTGCCGCTTACTATCATGGAATTCAGGAACTGGCTGCAGGAGCGGATTTTGGCCAGCATGGGATCGTTCTTCAGCGCGTCGGGATCAATGGTGGATGCGCCGTTGAGATTCTGACGCTGGCCGAGGACGGTGTTCCACCAACTCTCCAGATTGGACTCTTCGCTACGGAGGAGTTGGAGTGCGTTGCGGTCGTCGTCAGTGCTAGCGGCGATTTCGGCTTGGGCGAGATCAGATTGGGCTTGGTCGCGATATCCGGCGGCCCATGCGTCACTGACAGCCAATCCATGACTGATCATGGCGGAGATGGCGCCGCGCCACTCCCGCATATCGGCTAACGTGGCGATGGCCACGCTGGCAAACTGACGCGAAATTCCTTTTGGAGGCGGAGGGGGCGCGGGTTCTTCGGAGGCGGCTTCGTTCGCTGCGGCGGCAGCGCTGGCGGAAGCAGGCGCCGCGCCGTTGGGAGCTGTGAGTTCGGCGGTAGTCTTATCGGCGGCGGTTTTGGCTGCAGGCGCGGCGGTTGCTGGTACGGTGGCGGCAGCGACGGTCGGCGCTGGAGCGTTCGCGACGGGAATGTTGAGCACGACGCGATGCGGATCGACCACGTAAGTGCCGTTGGTTAGTTGGGCGAGAGTTTCAACATCCACGTAGGAGTGTCCGCCGATCTGGATTACGCCGGAGTCAACGGTCTTGCCGTTGACCACGAGAACTTTATCGGGGGTGCTTTGCGCGAAGAGGGTCCCCGCTAGCGCGAGAACAAATCCGAGCCAAATTAAGAATCGAAAATTGCGAACGTTTTTCATAATGATCCGCCTGGAGCTCCGACCTAAGTTTCCTGGCTTAAATCCGGAACCAACTTGGATTGTACACCGCTGACGTTACGCGGTGACGACAGTATCTGCCTCTATCTTGAAAGATGAGCGAGCCAGGACAAAGGACGCATACATTAGTCGACGTCCGATGCGACGAAGTGATCGTTCCACTGGTCGGTGCGAATTATCGTGGCGGCTTACTCGTGGCGGAGGGCGACCATGGGATCGACTTGCATGGCGCGGCGGGCAGGGATGAATCCAGCCAGGATGGCTACGGCGGCGAGAGTGAGTGCGACGGCGGCGAGGGTGATGGGGTCGTTCGCGGAGACGCCGAAAAGCATGTGGCCGATCAGGTGAGAGGCGATGAGCGCGCAGGGGATTCCGATGAGGAGACCTGCGGATGTGAGGAGCAAAGTTTCGCGCAAGATCATGCGAAGAATCGTGCTACGAGAAGCACCGAGAGCGACGCGGATGCCGATCTCGTTGGTGCGGCAGGTAACGGAATAGGAGATCACGCCAAAGATTCCGGTGGCGGCGAGGATCAGTGCCATGACGGCGAAAAGTCCGAGCAAAAAAGTACGAAAGCGCTGCTGCGAGACGGAAGCGTCGAGGAGGTCCGGCAATTTTCCGACATCGGTGACGGGCAAGTCTTTGTCAATTTTCTGTACTTCCTGGCGGATAGCGGCGGCCACCGCGGATGTGCTCAAGGCGCTTTTCACCACCAAATTCGCGCCCCAAAAAGGCGCCTGGGCAAAAGGCACGTACATCATGGGGCCGGGAGCGTCGCCGAGCGAAGTGTCGCGCACATCGCCAACGATGCCGATGATTTCGCGCGAGACGTCACCGTTGGGAGGAAAGCCAAAGTTTAGGTGCTTGCCGATGGGATCTTGATTTGGAAAATAACGCTGCGCCAGTGCTTTGCTGATCAGGGTGACGGCCGGCGCGGAGGTGATGTCTTGTTGGTCGAAGAGCCGCCCGGATAACAAGGGAATTTGCATTACACGAAAATATTCGGGACTGACGGAGACGTAGTTCGCGAGGCGCGAATCGGATTGGGACGCCGGAGGAACGCCGACAATCTCGAAGCCGAGGTTGATGTAACCGTCGGTGATCGGAACGGGAATGGCGATGGCGGAGTCTTGCAATCCGGGCTGTGCTTGGAGGTGCGCCAGCAATTGATCAGAGAAAGCGGTCCACTGTTGCGGCTTGGAATATTGAAATTGAGGAAGCGAGACCTCGGCTTTCACGATGTGCTGAGGCTCGAAACCGGGGCTGACAGACGTGAGCTTGGAAAAGCTGCGCAGGAGCAAACCGGCGGCCACGAGTAAAACCGTGGCGAGCGCAATTTCTGCGGCAGCGAGACAGCTTCGCGCACGGCGGCGATTGCCGCTTTCGCCGGAACGTCCGCTGCCTTCGCGAAGGCTTGATTGAATGTCCGACTTGGATGCGAAAAGCGCGGGCACCAAACCAAAAGCTACGCTGGCGATGGCGGAAAGCACGAGCGCGAAAATTAGAACGAAATTGTCCACGCGGATCGCGTTCACTCGCGGCAGGTTGTCGGGCAAGAGCGCACTGAGAGCTCGAACACCCCAGTAGGCCAGGGCGATTCCAATTACTCCACCGAGAAGACCGAGCACGGCGGTTTCACTGAGCAATTGGCGGATGATTCGAATACGTCCGGCGCCAAGCGCGGTGCGGACGGCGATTTCTTTCGAGCGAGAAGTGGCGCGCGTAAGAAGCAGGTTGGCGATATTGGCGCAAGCGATTAGTAGCACTAGGCCGACCGCGCCTAGAAGAACCAGCAATGCGGTTCTGACATCTCCCACAATCTCTTTCTGCATCGGCACGAGACGGACGGTCCAGCCTTTATTCTCCGCCGGAAATTCGCTCGCCAGCCTTTCGCTGATCGCGTCCATCTCGGCCTGAGCCTGCGCTATGGAAACACCGGGCTTCAGCCTCCCAAAGACTGCTAGCCAATGCCCTCCACGTCGAGCCATCCAGCTTCCAAAGAGGGGGTCTTGAACGAGCGGGATCCAGACCTCTGGCTTACTGTTGATAAAAGGGGAGCGAAAGCTCGCAGGCATGATTCCAATGACGGTGAACGGACGCTTGTCGAGGATCATCGAGCTTCCAAGGATCTTTGGATCTGCTCCCAAGCTCCCGCGCCACAGATTCTCGCTCACGATTACGACGGGAGGAGCGCCGCGCTTGCCGTCCTCAGGAAAAAAAATGCGCCCCTGGAGTGGCTTCACATCGAGAAGCGCAAAGTGCTCCGGCGTCACGACACAGGTGTCCACCTCGGAAGGCTCGCCACGTCCCGTGAGTGTGAGTTGGTGAAAATCAATTGTCGCGAGCTCGCTAAAAACATGATTCTGCGCTCGCCACTCTTCAAAATTCGGATACGAAGTGCCGGTTTCTGGAATTCCTTCCTGGGTGTTCGCCTGAAATGCGGAGACCAATTGATTGGGATTCGCGTAAGGCAGCGGCTTTAGGAGCACGGCGTAAACGACGCTGAAGATAGCAGTGTTGGCGCCGATGCCAAAAGCGAGAGTGAGCACGGCCACAGCGGTGAAGCCGGGACTCTTTCGCAGCATACGGAAGGCGTAGCGTGCGTCCTGAAGAAAAGTTTCGATAAGGGGCAGACCGCGGAGTTCGTGATTGGTTTCTTTCAGTTGCGTGACGCCGCCGAGTTTGATGCGAGCAGCGCGTCTGGCTTCTTCCGGCGGCATGCCTCGGCGAATATTTTCGTCGGTGAGCATATCGAGATGCGTTTCAAGCTCGCTCGCGAATTCTTGATCCACATGGCCCGGCGAAAGCCATGCACGCATTCGAGAGGCGAGCATAGTTATCCAGGCAAACATTAGGATAGCTCCCCTTGCGATGTTACGCCGGTGGCGGCGTTGAATCCTTGCTGATTTTGTACCTGATCTTTGACCTGTTTTCGCTGGCTTGCCATTGCGTCGGCGAATATCAGGCTGGCGCCCACAAAAGCTAGATTGATCGCGTTGCCGCCCCAGGCAGCATGGCCCTTGGGATCGGCAAAGATGAACTGCGGCAAGGAGAACACATTAAAGGCCAAAAACATCAGCGCAAGCAGCCGCGCAGCCAGGACGTCCTGAATACGTGACAGGATAGCGAGGCCCGCGAGGACAAAACAAATTCCGGTGAGGATAACCCAGAATTCCTGTCCTAAAGGCATCCACTTGGGGACATAACCAAGGTTATCCGCAGCGGCATCCAAATGGTTCACACCAAAGTTGATTGAACAGAGTCCAAATATCCAGCGAGTGATAAAAATCGTTCGCGGCCATGAAGAGCTGCGCGTCGCCAGTGACGCGTAGATGAGCGCTCCTCCGGCGCAGGCGATGAGTTCTATACCAAATCCAGCCGACACACCGATAAAGACGGGAATTCTAAACCCAAGATAGTGAGGCGCCGTATAGAATCGAGGCAACCAGAAGATGGCAAATACGAAATA